>LUMJ01000338.1_pt1 | contig 14444 bp, 17 predicted proteins | sample 729631 | NCBI WGS metagenome assembly LUMJ01 (sample SAMN03860266, study PRJNA289734) | marine metagenome | biome: seawater column; feature: ocean; material: water; isolation source: Red Sea water column Station 22 - depth 500m | place: Saudi Arabia: Red Sea | collected 2011-10-15 | depth 500 m | reverse complement strand
TTATTTTGCATATATTTTGATTAGAAAAGACAAAGTGTTTACTGAAGGAGATCGGGTTCAGTTAGAAAGTGGTTATAATGGATATGTGCATAGAATAACCCCTAGGGTTACATACATCAGACATGCACTTAATGAGTCACTTGCAATTATTCCCACGCGACAATTAGTTAGTGCAGAGATGGTTAATTTCACAAAGGAAATTAATTTGGTGCCTGCCATAGTTGATGTTGGCGTATCCTACCTTAACGATCCAAAACAGGTTGCATCGATTTTAGTAAAGGTAGGGCAGCGTACACTTATTGAGGTAAAAGATTCAAAAGGAAATCATGTTGCAGTACAAAAGCGTTGTCCGTATCTTGACCAAAACAAACCAAGTTGTGGATGTGACAAAGATATTCATGTTGATATAGAACAACCTACTGTACGATTTAACAAGTTCAACGATTCTTCTCTTGATTTTTCTGTTTGGATTTATGTTAATTCGTATGGAGCACAATTCAAAGTAAAAAGTGCAATGCGTCTCATAATGTATGAGGAGTTTAAAAAATATGATATTAGAATACCATGGCCAATCAGAACAGTTTACCAAGGTGATGAAAAGAGAGAAGCACAAGAAATTGCAGAATATGAAAGCAAGCGTAAACAAGTCATGGATGAATTTGGAATTGGTGATTTGGCTCGTGGTGAAGGAGATTAGTATCTTCTGAAGACTTAAGAATCTGTTTCATTCCGTTGAAATGTTGGTTAAGTTTGCTGTAATAGCGGGAAGCGCATCAAAAGACCTAGGAAAACGAATTGCAAGGAGATTAAAGGCTCCATATGTAGAAGCAAAGACTAGAGTTTTCCCAGATGGTGAAAGTAAGATTACATTCGGACACATATCGATTATTTCTCAAGTTAGAAAGGTATCCTCAAAGATCTATGCAATAATACCCTACATGGGTTATGCGAGACAAGATAGACAATTTCTAAGCGGAGAAATAGTTACTATGTCAATGGTTGCAAAGATGATTCAGACAGCTGGTGCAAAAAAAATTATTGTCGTTGATATACACAGTAAGATTGCACTAAATCATTTTAAAATTCCTAAAGAAAATGTTTCTGCCATTCCAGAGCTTGCAAAATATTTCAAAAAGATGAAATTGAAAAATGTGTTGGTTGTCTCGCCAGATATGGGCGGATCTTTAAGAGCAAAAAAATTTGCCAGTTTATTAAACACTGATTTTGTTACATTAAAAAAATCTAGGAATAGAAAGACTGGAAAAGTGAGAGTCAAATCTTCTAATGTGGATGTTTATGGAAAGGATTTGATTATTGTTGATGATATAATTAGTACTGGTGGAAGTATTATCAAGGCTACGCAGTTCCTAAAGAGACAGAAATGTAAACGGGTTTTTGTCGCATGTACACATGGATTATTTGTAGAAGATGCAGAAAAGAAGATCAAAAAGTCCGGAGTATCACGTATCATAAGTACAAACACTATACCTAGAAACACTTCAAAAGTTGATGTGTCTGGTGTGATAACGGAGTCTATTCGGTAAAATCATGGAACTTGTTTTTTTAGGAACTAGTGGTGCACTACCCACGCTTGAACGCTCGACTACCTGTATTTGTTTGGTAAGAGACAGAGAAATATTGATGTTTGATGCGGGAGAAGGCGCACAAATTTCTTATCTAAAATCAAATCTGGGATGGAACAAAAAAATGAAAATTTTCATCACACATTTACACGGGGATCATTGTATTGGTGTTTTAGGATTCTTACAAACAATGACTTTGCAAAATAGAACGGAACCCATTGAGATTTACGGTCCTGAAGGTATTGAAGAATTCATTGCAGCAAATACCAAAGTTATGAATTTCGGACTTTCATTTCCTGTTTTAATAACACCAATAAATGAGGGACTAGTTGTAAGTGAAGAAAAATACGAAGTGTATGCTTGTGAGGCTGAACATTCTATCCCTACGTTTTCTTTTCTTTTTAAGGAAAAAGAAAAACCCGGAACGTTCTACCCTGAAAAGGCTGTTGCGCTCGGTATTCCAAAGGGGGAACTATGGCATAAGCTGCAACAAGGAGAAGAAGTTATAATTGAAAATAAATCAATTGAACCCTCTGAAGTAATGGGACCTAATGTACCTGGAAAAAAACTTGGTATATCTGGTGATACTAGACCCACAAAAAAACTAGAAGAATTTTTTAAAAATTGTGACTACTTAGTTTTTGACTCTACATTTTCAGATGAGCTGAAAGAAAAAGCCATCGAGTCTTGTCACTCTACGGCAAAAGAAGCTGCCACTTTTGCAAAAAATGCATGTGTTTCAAATTTGATTTTAACACACTTTTCTGCAAGATATAAGGATGAGAATATTTTGGTGGAGGAAGCAAAGGCCGTTCATAATTCCGTAATAGCAGCTAGTGATCAATTAAAAGTCGAAATAGAATAATTATTCGGCATCAGACACAAGCCAATCTATTACATCTTCAATATTTTTAGAATGTAATACTATTTTTATCGGACCCAAAGGTGATTCATCTGCTTCATCACATAATGTTATAACGTTTGCAAAAGCTGCCTGCTTGTTAAGATAAAACCAAGTTGAGTCATTTGTCATATTACGCATTAAATGACGGCGGTATGTACTTTTACTCCTTCTTGATCGCATAGTTCCATAGATTTTTGTTAAGGATTCATAGTTGTTTGATTTTACAACCAAGGAATCACCAGTTATTTTTTCATCTGTGTCAGTTAGAATATTTGATACTGCCGTTCTAACTTTATTGATATCCTCTGATGGATTTATAGTGCAAAAGGCAGATACTTTACAGTCTACATCTAAGGATCTCAATTGTCAATCCAATTTTCAATTACTTTGTATGCTTGTTTAACAAGTTCGTCTTGTGTAATGTCATTATTAACAATAGTTTCATCTGCAATTGCTATAGATTCACCAATTCCTACACCAAGTTCCCTGTTATCACGTTCTTCAAATTTTTCTCTCGTTTCAGGATCATCTGAGCGGCCACGAACATTCAAAAATTTATAACGAGTGTCGGCAGATGCTTCTATAGATAATAGTTTCACGGATCCAACATTTTTTAAAACTTCAATCTCTGCAGTGGATCTTACTCCATCAATAACAATTACTTTAGATGGGGAGTTTTTTATTGATTCCGTAAGTAGTTCTGCAATTGCACCAGGTCCATTTTTATCACGTAGTTCTAACATTAGCTTACCTAAGTTGTCTCCAGTTGGTTCTAGATTGCGTCTTTTTGCCTCAGCACGAACACCATCACCTAAATTCAAAGCTTGAATACCCATTGCCTTCAATGCTAATACAATAGTTGATTTGCCAGAACCCGGCATGCCAGTGAGACAAACTATTATCTTTGTCAAGATAGAATTATTTACTAATTTGAGCCTATGAAGCTATCGGAATGCGAACTTTTGTTGCTATTGAAGTAAATGATAATAATGTTTTAAATTCCATTCAACAAGTTCAGTCCGAATTAAACATAAAAGCTAAACGAGTGGAACTTCACAACATGCATTTTACTGTACAGTTTTTAGGAGAAGTTTCGGAAGACATGGTAAAAAAAATTTCTGATGCACTGAATAGCATAGAATTTTCTAAATTTTCGATAACTTTTGCTAGTATTGGAGTTTTTCCCAATACAAATTCTCCTCGGGTAATTTGGATTGGGGTTGATGAGGGTATAAATGAACTTGAAAAACTAGCAGAAACGATACGTTCAAAATTATCACGTGTTGGCTTTAGGGCAGATAAAAAATTCAAACCACACGTAACCATATTTAGAGTAAAAAACAAAATTGAAGGTCTCTCAGACAAATTAGAAAAATTTTCATCGCGTTCTTTTGGGATACAATCAGTCTTAGAAATTAAATTAAAGAAAAGTGAACTCATGCCTAATGGACCAATTTATACAGATCTGTTGGTTGTAAAAGGAAAGTAATGAAATCAATCTTAAACTATGCAAAAAAAGAAGCAACACCGCCAAAAAAATTACAGGAGAAAAAACTGCGTATAGCTAAGATAGCTTGTGATTTAGTTGAACGGACGATAGAAAAATATCCACAGGTAGTTGGCTTTGAGTTGGGCGGCTCATATGCTAAAGGCACGTGGCTTGCAGAGAAAGCTGATATCGATATTTTTGTTAAATTCAACAAAAAAACATCCGAAAAGGACTTTGCAAATATTGGATTAGAGACAGGTTTTCAATCATTAAAAAAATATAATCCATACACTAGACATGCAGAACATCCATTCGTAGAAGCTGTGGTTGATGGAACTAAGGTGAATATTGTTCCATGTTATGATGTCAATAAAGAAGAGTGGCAAAGTGCAACGGATAGATCCATATATCATACAAGGTACATGGAGCAAAAATTATCTGACACTATGAAGGGTGAAGTGAGAATACTCAAGAAGTTTTTTTATCATATAGGAGTTTATGGGGCTGAAATAGCAAAAGAAGGTTTTAGTGGATATGTTTCAGAAGTGCTAATTTCCTACTTTGGTAGTTTTGAAAAAACAATAAAGAAAATTTCAGAGTTGAAACAGGGAGAAGTAATTGGAAAAACTATGAAAAAATTTGATTCGCCTATTGTACTCATTGACCCTGTTGACAACAATAGAAATCTTGGAACTGCAATTTCAATGGATAATTTAGGAAGGTTTGTTTTAGCAAGTAGAGTATTTTTGAAAAAACCCTCTAAGAAATTTTTTAAAAAGCCTGTTTCTAGGCATATTATGAAAAATATTGACAAAATTGTGGTTGTACAATTCAGGTTTAAAGATAGAAGTGATGATATTATTTGGGGACAAATAAAACGTGCATCAAATGCACTAAAAACCCAATTAGAATTAGCTGGATTTACTGTTTTAAGGAATTCATCAGTTAAAGATGAAAAGGAAAATGCAGCATTAATATTTTTATTGCATACAAAAAAAATTGAAAATAGCTTGGTCAGAACCGGTCCAGAAATATCTAGTAAAGAACATTGTGAAAAATTCATTGCCGCAAACCTAAAAAAAAGCCAGCTTATGTGGATTAACGAGGAAGGTAAAATACAATCTTTGCAGAAACGAAAACATGATGATGTAAAATTATTTTTACGAGACATTTTGAAGAATAATCTAAAAAATTCTGGTATACCAAATGGGCTTGAGAAGGACTTCAAAAAAGGTGTAAAAATTATTGATGCAAATAAGATTTCAACAAAATCCATTAAAGAGGCAATAGCAAGTATTGCCGTAACAGATGAAACAATCTTTTGTTAAGATTAGTAAGATAACTGAACCGCCCTATTCAGACATCTTGGTTTATCCAAAAGGAACTAGGGCCCAAACAAAATCACGAATAAAAGAGCTACAAAATCTTGGCGTAGAGAGTATTTCTTTCCAGGGTGAATTGAAAATTGGCACTACTAATGTGTTAGGTAAGGGCTACGTAGGAATCGTAGTCTTAGGTAAATTGGGAAGAAAAAAAGTTGCTGTCAAAATCAGACGGAGTGATTCTCCAAGAAAGAATTTGAAAAAAGAAGCCAAATTACTTCAAATAACAAATCGTTATGGTATAGGACCAAAATTAATAGATTTTAGTAAAAATTTTCTTGTGATGGAGTATCTAGATGGTGAAAAAATTGGTAAGTGGATTACTAATTTAAAATCAAAGAAGGATTCTTCTCAAATTAAGGCAGTGATAAAAAAAGTTCTTGAGGATTGCTACAAATTAGATATGATTAGTTTGGATCATGGAGAATTAAGTAGGATGCCAAAACATGTGATTGTTGGTAAGAAAATCACCATTATAGATTTTGAAAGCTCAAGTATGGAACGGAGAGTTTCAAATGTTACATCTGCAACACAGGCATTTTTCATAGGCTCTGGAATTTCAAAAACTGTAAATCATTTTTACAAAATTCCTAGAAAGGAGAAAATTATTTCTGTTCTACGTAGATACAAACAGGATCAAACTAGGAAAAATTTTGAAAATTTACTAAAAATATTGAAGATATGATGGGACCGGCAGGATTTGAACCTGCGACCTCCAGCACCCCAGGCTGGCATCATAGCCAATCTAGACGACGATCCCTGCTTTAGGCACAAATCATGAAATTATTAAATCGTCTGATAGTTTTTAGTTCTTTATCGTTCTTGAGAAGTAGGTCTAACAAGAACTTCATTTACATTCATGTGTTCTGGTGATTGCACTGTAAACAGAATCGCTTCTGCAATGTCTTCTGCCTTTAATCCTTGTGATTTTTTTGCAGTTTCAATAAAACTTTGTAACGATTCATCAGTTATTGTGTTTAGTAATTCAGTTTCAACCACTCCAGGTTCAATACATGTTATCCTGATGTTTGAACGGACACTAAGTTCTTGCCTTAATCCCTCACTAAAAGCAGTAACAGCGTGTTTTGTTGCACAATATACACTTCCAGAAGGAAATACGACTCGTCCAGCAACTGATGATATGTTAACTATGTGACCCGATTTTTTTTCCTTCATTTGTGGTATTACCGCAGCAGTACAAAAAAGTACGCCCTTAATGTTTACGTCAATCATCTGTTCCCACTCGTCAACTTTAAGATTTTTTACAAAACTAAGTGGCATTAATCCAGCGTTGTTTACTAGTATATCTACAGTTCCCCATTTTTTTATTGTCTGCTCAACAAATGCATTACATTCAGATTTTTTCGTAACATCAAGTTTATGTGATAACACATCTCCTCCATTATTTTTTATTTCATTTTCTAGATGTTTCAGCTTGTCAGTTCGTCTGGCTCCTATAGCAACTTTTGCTCCAGCTTTAGATAGCGCTAATGCTGTTGCATAACCTATTCCACTACTAGCTCCTGTAATAATAGCAACTTTGCCTTTTATCGTCATTAAATGCAATTTTCAATGAACGTTGTAAATGTGTTTTTAAAATAATACCATAGCTAATTTATTAAGAAAAACCGGAAGACCTAGTTATGCTGGAAGAAAAATGCGCCTATTGTGGGGATATGACTGACATGCCTTTTGAGTGTAATTACTGTAAGGACCCATTTTGTTCCGAGCATCGGCTTCCAGAGGATCATCGCTGTGTTAAGCTTAGCCAGATTAGGGCAAAAAGATTTGGTGAGAGAAAAGTTGTTCGTGACGGCGGTACGGGTAAACGTAGTGTATTCAGAAAAATATTTGGTAAATCTCATTAATAGTTTTCAAAAACTTTAATACTGTGATTTTTTTGGATCAATTTTTACACGTCTAGCTTGGTAGAACAAAGCACAAGCTAAGGCAAACAAGCAAAGTGCTGTAAGTACATGAGGAGTAATTACAGTCACATATGCAACAGCAAAAGATATCATCATAATTCCTTGCGCTGTTAGTTTAATCCATGAAAGTGTCTTAATTGCCCTACAAATCATTTCAATTACAAAAAGTATCGCCACTGGAATTATGGTGAGAATAAGAAAATCTATAATATCTACATCAATGTGTGACATGCCTAAGTCTAAATCTATAGATTATAATTTCTATTGGTCATTAGATCCTAATAATTCAGATTTTCCGTTCAATATTCCAGAGAGGAACTCTTCTTTCTTTTCTTCCATTTCTTTTTGCGAGTTAAGAATTAGTTTTTCTTCGTCAAGTAACATGCTTTGTTCAGAGTTTTCCAGTAACGCTTTTTCCAGCCTTAATTTGAGAAGAGATGATACTAAGTCATGTATCATATCTATCATTGCGTCCTTTATTTTCGTCTTAATATTGTCATATTCTTTGCTTTTTAGATTCACAATTAATTTTGAAATTGATCTGTAAATGTCAGAGTCTATTTGTTGTATCGTATTATTTTCAGATTCCAGTGAAACTATGGTATAGAGATGGGTTATGCTGATTTCGTCTTGTTCTGACATTGTAATACTTTAAATGGCTGGGTTATTTTTGTTCTGTTGAAGAGAATAAATTGCCGTATAAAGTAATTGGCGGTAAACCAACCCAAATTCAGTATTCTGCAGATGAAGTTTTTTCAATCATTAAACGTGAAGAAATCAGGTTTATCGATCTTCAATTTACTAGCTTGCCTGGGCGTTTTCATCATACTACTATATCGGCTAATACATTTACACCTGAACAAATGACGGATGGTCTTCCTAAACTAGATGGTTCTTCTATTGTGGGATTTACCAGCATTGATGATTCTGATCTGATACTCAAGCCTGATCCTAGTACATTTGCTATAATTCCATGGATGACAGATAAAAAATCTGCAAGAATGCTGTGTGATATCTATCGTGGGGCTGGAAGGGGAAGATTGGAAACTGACCCTAGAGGCATATGTCAATCTGCTGAGGAATATTTGAATACGCAGGGATTTGATAACAGTTTTTGGGGACCGGAAGTCGAGTTTTTTGTTTTTGATAAGGTTCATTGGGATGTATTGACTCCATACAAGGGCCAGTCATATTCAATTGAATCAAATGAAGCTCCTTGGAGTCAAGAAGGAACTGGATATCCAATGGGATTACAAGAAGGATACTATCCTAGTACGCCATCAGATACATTAACAGAATATAGAAATGATTGTGTAGAGGTTCTGATTGAAAATTTTGGAATTTTATGTGATAACCATCACCATGAAGTAGCTACTGCTGGTCAATGTGAAATTGATATCACTTATGATCACATGACAAACGCGGCAGATAGCGCCCAATCTTACAAATACGTAGTACGAAACATCGCTAAGAAACATGGCAAGATTGCAACAATGATGCCAAAACCTATCTCAATGGATTCAGGTTCTGGAATGCATACCAATGTAAGCCTATGGAAGTCTGGAAAAAATACATTCTACGATAAAGATGACAAAGAGGAGTTAAGTCAAACAGGACGATATTTTTGTGGTGGAGTTATGCATCATTCTGAGGCATTAACTGCAATTACAAATCCAACAACTAATTCATACCACAGACTTGTGCCGGGATATGAAGCGCCTGTTTACATTGCATGGAGTACTGCTAATAGATCTGCAACAATAAGAATTCCGGGTCACTTTAAAGGAGAAAAATATTCTCGTCTGAAAAGATTGGAGTATAGAGTTCCTGATCCATCGTCTAATCCTTATCTTGTGTTTTCCGCAGTTCTTGCTGCAGGACTTGATGGAATAAATAAGAAAATAGATCCTGGTGAGCCAATTCACGAAGACATCTATAAAATGGGCAAGTCAGAAAGAAAAAAGAAAGGCATAGGGGTTTTGCCAGCTAACTTAGGTGATGCTTTAGATGAACTTGAAAGTGACAGAAACTTTCTAAAGCCAATATTTGCAGATCAGGTTCTTGATAAAATTATCGAGTTAGAGAGAAGAGACCAACGTGAGATATCAATTAGACCGCATCCACATGAATTTTATCTATATTTTGATGTGTAAAGTCTAGTAGATCTATTCGTTAGAGGTTTATGTTATACTGATTTGAAATTAGAAACATAAGCGCTAAAGAAGCACCGATTAATCCAAAACCTATGACAAAGAAAATCCCTCGCGTTTTTTCTGTTGTAATACTTTTGAATATGAGTATCCCGCCTACAAGCCCTAAAAATAAAATACCAAGACCTCCAGTAACGTTGTACAGATCTTGGTTTGGATCATCCATTACAATTGGATAAAAAACGCCTGAAAGCAATGCAAAAAAAGTAAACAAGTAAACGTATCGTAAACCGCCAAGAACTGGGTTTTGGGTAGAAGGTTCTGCTTGAATGCTTTTGGCTTTTTTATTTTCTTGCGGTATCTCAATCTTTTTCAAAGATTCTTCTGGTTCTACTGGTTTTTCATAAAAGTTGGGTCTTACATCTTCTTTGACCGAAACTGGTTTTCTATAGAAAAATCTCTTTTTGCCCATATTCGCGTTCCCAAAATAACTTTCTTAAGTTTTTGTAATTAAATTAAAAGGAAAATTTGTTAACGGATATTACATCATTCCGCCCATATCTGGCATTCCGCCCATTCCGCCCATTCCTGGCGGCATTCCGCCCATTCCGCCCATTCCTGGCGGCATTCCGCCTCCTTCAGCACCTGGTGGTGGGCCTGCAGACTTTGCAGTTGCAATAACATCATCAATACGTAAAATCATACAAGCCGCTTCAGCCGCTGCAGATATTATTTGGTTTTTTACTGCCAGAGGCTCAACAATATCACTCGATTTCATATCTGATACTTTACCCTTCATAACATCTATTCCTGTCCAGTTATTTCCTTTCAGTTGCATTGAGCGGAGCGAAGTGAGAGTATCAATTGGATCCATTCCAGCATTTTCACTAAGCGAAAGTGGGATAGATTCTAAAGCATCTGCAAACTTTTCTGCTGCAAGTTGTTCGCGACCTTGTAGTGATTTTGACCAATCCCTAATTTTAGTTGCAGCGAATGTTTCCGGTGCTCCACCGCCAGCTACAATTGAAGGTAATTCCATGACATCTTTAACAACCATAAGTGCATCATGTATTGCCCTTTCAAGTTCATCTACAACTCTTTGTGAGCCAGCTCTTAACAAGAGAGTGACAGATTTTGGATGTTTACAGCCTTCAACAAAAACCCATCTATCCTCTTCAATTTTTCTTTCTTCAACTAAATCTGCCGCACCTAAATCTTCTTTAGATAGATCATCAAGGTTTGTAATGATTCTTGCACCTGTAGCTTTTGCAAGTTTTGTTAAATCACTTTCTTTAATTCTTCTAACAGCAAGTACGCCAGCTCTAGATAGATAATGTTGTGCCATGTCATCAATGCCCTTTTGGCAAAATAGAATCGTAGCTCCAGAACCAGTAATTTTGTCAACCATAGTTTTGATTATATTATTTTCTTCATTAAGAAATGATTTTAGTTGTTCTGGGTTTGAAATGTTTATCTTAGCATCAGTTTCCGTCTTTTCAATCTCTAAAGCTGTATTAATAAGAGCAATTTTTGTATCAGTTAATTTTTTTGGCATTCCGGAATGAACTACTTCCTTATCAAGTACAATCCCCTCAAGAATTGAAGACTCCGAGATGGAACCGCCTGATTTCTTTTCAACTTTAATGTCATCTAGGTCACAAGTATAGTTGTCACCGTCTTTTACAGCTGCTGCTAATACGGCTCTTACTACCAAATCAGCTAGATTGTCTGAGTCTTTTCGTACTAGTTTTGTTTGCATGGATGTCTTTGCGATTTTTAACAACGTTGGTTTGTCATCGGCAAAAACTTGCTCAGCTAAATCTTTAAGATATTGTTTAACTTGGTTCGCTGCTTTTTTGTAACCGTCAACAATTATTGTAGGATGAACGTCCTGCAACAGAAGTGATTCAGCCTGTTCTAATAACGCTCCTGCAAGAACTACTACGGATGTGGTACCGTCACCAACTTCATTATCAGTTGTTTTTGAAACCTCAACAAGCATCTTTGCAGCTGGGTGTTGAACATCAATCTCTTTTAGAATGGTAGCACCATCATTTGTGATTGTAACGTCTCCTAAGGAATCAACAAGCATCTTATCCATGCCTCTTGGGCCTAGGCTTGTGTGAACAATTTCAGCAATGATTTTGGCCGCGGAAATGTTATTTTTCTGAGCTTCTCTGCCCTTGGTCTGGGACGCTCCATCTTTAAGTAAAACAACCGGCATATTTGCTGATGTTGCTTGAGCGGTCATATTAGAGAAAACGTGCCGCCCCCTATTTTATACCTTATTCACTCACCTTGCAACCAATCGGTATTTTTTAATTGGGAAAATCAACGTAGAGAACATGGCAAATGGTTCGTCAAACAAAGACGCCTACGATGAAGTTTTTTCCAGTTTGGAAAAACATAACAAATGGTTTGAAAACTCCATACCTCTGATTGCAAGCGAGAATGTGCCAAGCCCAGCTGTTAGGGAGGCCATAATTTCTGATTTTGGAAACAGGTATGCAGAGGGCTGGCCTGGAGAACGCGTCTATGCTGGCTGTACCTACATTGACGAAGTCGAAATCCAGTGTATGGATCTTGCGAAGAAACTGTTCAAAGCAGAGTTTGCAGATGTTAGGCCTATTTCAGGAGTTGTTGCTAATTTGGCAATTTATTCAGCTTTTTCAAATCCAGGTGACGTTATGATTGCACCATCAATTCCAGCTGGAGGTCATATCTCTCATGGTAAAAAGGAGCACTCTGGAACTGCCGGTCTTGTACATGGCTTAGAGATAGAGTTTTTCGCATTTGATCCTGATGAGATGAATCTTGATGTTGATAAGACAAAAGGTAAAGTTGAAGATCTAAAGAAGCAGGGAAGGCTGCCAAAAATAGCTATGCTTGGCGGTTCTGTGTTTTTATTCCCTCACCCAGTTAAGGAACTTGCTGATTTCCTGAAGGGTTATGGCATGCACATCAATTATGATGCTGCCCACGTTGCGGGATTGATAGCGGGAGGCGAGTTTCAGGATCCGCTAAGGGAGGGTGTAGATACCATGACAATGAGTACCCATAAGACTCTGTTTGGCCCACAGGGTGGACTAGTCTTAGCTTTTGAAAAAAATGCAGATGTAATCAAAAAGGCCACTTTTCCAGGACTTACCAGTTCTCATCATATCCATCATATGGCAGCAAAAGCAGTTACGTTTGCGGAGGCTTTGGAGTTTGGAAAAGACTATGCCAGTCAAACAGTGAAAAACGCCAAGGCGTTGGCTGTTGCACTAAATGGCTTGGGCTTCAAGATTTTAGGTGAAAAAAACGGTTTCACGAAATCACATCAAGCCGTCGTTAACGTGCTTGACTATGGTGACGGTGGCAAGATTGAGGCTGATTTGGAAAAGGCAAACATCATTGTAAACCGCCAGCTGATTCCAGGCGACATCAAGGCTAAAAGACACTACATGCATCCGGGCGGAATTAGGCTTGGAAGCTCGGAAGTCACTCGTCTGGGAATGAAAGAATCAGAGATGCAGGAAATTGCATCATTCATCAAACAAGTAGTTATTGATAAAAAAGACGCAAAGGAAGTTGCAGGTCAGGTTACGGAATTCCGAAAGAAATATCAAAAAACCGAATATTGCTTTGACAACAAACTTGGAGCTTATGAGTACATAAAACTCCGCTAATTGGTTGATCAAAGATGGAAACTGACCTTATCATAACTTTGGGAATATTCTTTTTTTGCGGAGCCATACTAACTTTCTGGGTCAAGAAGCGATGGAAGAAGGCTCCGGTGGATGAGCTTAATACCAAGTTTAGAGATGGGCCTAGGTCTGAAGATGAAGTGGGTGGAAAGTGGATAGGAAAAGAGCCCGAACCACCAGAACAGCCACGGGAGCCTGAGCCTGAGCCTCGAGAGAGACCAGAGAATCCCGAGCCTGAGCCGCCAAAGAAGGATTCGAGAGATTTTAGCTGACTAGAAAACGAGCCTAAATGGGAAAAATAGGTGTGGAATGATCCATTTTATCACAAAGTATGCTGTATACAAAACATGGGATTTTTTGGCGGAAATGATAATGAACAAACAAAATGCAAAAAGTGCGATCTAGAGTTTTCTTCACATGATCGCTTGGAGCGACATCAGGAGAAGGCTCACCCAAAATCATCAAAAACGCAAAACAAGAAAAACACCTGGGGAACACAGAAAACCAGAAACAGGAAAGATCGAAACGTTGGCTCTGGCTGAAATATCTTATTCTAGGATAGTGAAATTTATTATCTGAAACAAAAATCAGAATTTGAATCCAATTATGATAGATGATGATGAGCGTCCCGAATGGGATTGGTTAAAGAAAAAAACTAAATCATAAGATTTTCAAGATCTGGCATTGGGTAATAAATTAGGAGATCTACGAGATTTGAAGGAGATGTACGAAATTCGGCTTAAATCCAATAATGTGGACAAAAGCCTGAAAGACCACTATCAAACCATGCTGGATACGATTAATGAGAAAATTGAGAAGAATCAGGTTTTTCGAAGATACTTCAATGGAAGGGTAGAGAAGACGGAGGTTTGCCCCAGCTGTGATAAGGAGATGTTCTCACATGAGAAGGACCAGGCCCTTCAATGCATGCGTAATTTTGTCGATTGATAAAAAGATAATTTTTTGTACTTCCTGACCTTTCTCTTTTTTATGATTCCTCTATCAGAACAATACAGAATTAACATCAAAAATGCTATAGAACTGATTGATAATACGCTTGAATTAGTGGAAAAAAGTAATGTGATTTTAACATCAAGGCATTTGAAAGATATCAGAAAAGAGATAGCAAAAAAACCTTATCAAAAGTTACCCTAGTAAAATTCGTGTTTTTAGGCATGAAAAATGGTGGTTTCTAGGCACGCTTCGTAATGTATCATTAATGTATCGTTAATGTATCGAATCTAAGCGTGTGTTTAGAATACTGGATGAGAAGATAATTAATTAGCGGATATATCTATTAGTATACTGATGGATTGTTG
>LUMJ01000315.1_pt1 | contig 14449 bp, 16 predicted proteins | sample 729631 | NCBI WGS metagenome assembly LUMJ01 (sample SAMN03860266, study PRJNA289734) | marine metagenome | biome: seawater column; feature: ocean; material: water; isolation source: Red Sea water column Station 22 - depth 500m | place: Saudi Arabia: Red Sea | collected 2011-10-15 | depth 500 m | reverse complement strand
ATTGATAGCAGTTTCATCTTCAAATGCAGGTTGCATGGCCTCCATGATTTTATCGAAGATTTTCTTACCATAACGAAAGAGAAACACTTTTCCTTCATTCTCAGGATGTTTCTTGTCAGTCACCACATAAATGTTGGAGTAATACTGCAATTTCCTTTTCTGTCTTCGAGCAATTTCCTTATCGGACTCTACACCAGAATTCCAGTAAGCAGTATTCATTTCTGATACAGGGTCTTTCTGGCCAAGTGTGGTGAGAGAGTTCTCAATATACCACTGTCCTGTCGGACCTTGAAACGCATGGTTCCATACCTTTGCCCAAGGCATATCTTCACCATCGGGAGCAGGCAGAAAACGAATGACGGCATAACCATTACCCACTTTATCCAGCACTGGTTTCCACAGGCGTTCATCCACATAGGACTTCTTTTCTTGAGGTTGGTTTTCGGCTTGAACTGCGCCGAGCAGTTTGTCTAACGAATCAGACTTTTTAAGTGTACTTAACGACATATGTTTCTCCTTATGTATCGTATGTTATCGTATGTTAATTTACTAATATATACTGTTTTATAGGATAAGTCAAGTCTCTTTGACAAATCTTATTCTATATAGGTCTTTGTCTTTTTCAACGAAATTGACTAAACCATTCCATGCAAGCCCAATTCTATCGGATTCAATTTGACTTGCATCATGCCCGTGATACAGATGTGAATTAAAAACGAGCATTGTATCTTGTGTGCAAGGAAAACCCAAAGTACTAGCTGTATTTGGATTGCCCTCTTTATAGTGTTCTGTTAATGAAATAAATGGCTCAAACTCCATCTTCTGTTTTCTAAATTCCAATGGAGGATGGCCTTTTTCTGACTGTAGATATAGAGTTCCACTAATTATAGAATTTGAGTGATTATGAATCTTCTGGTAGCCACCCTTTCCACTCATATTCAACCAACTCTCAGTGAAAAAGAATTCTTCATACTCCATTTGCAATACATTGTCTAGAAAGTCTTCAGCACATTCCTGTATCCAATTTTTAATTTCTTTAAAATCTGGATGAAGAAGAATGTTATTAAACTTCTTTGTTCTAAGTTTTGTTTGTCCTTTAAATCTTTCAAATTCAAATTGAGATAAATCTAAAGTTTGAAAAAAAGATTTAGGAGCAGTGTATGGTTTCACCATTCCAGCTGGAAATAATGGTATGCCACTCATATTATTTTCAAGTCCTCACACAATTGGTCTTTGGTTATATGTTTTACATTTTCTCCAACAAACGCATTATTACAATCTGTCAGGTGAAATGTAATCTCAGGAAACTCTCTAAACACGGTTTGCATTTGGTTGTACCAATTATCAGCGCTAAATCCTTTAGTATCAGCTGGCAAATAATTATCTGTTCCTTTGTATATGTTGTTTAACGGTTTGTGATAGGAACTTAGATCATACCCCAAAACATAAATCTCTTTCGGATGAGCCTGACATGCAAGATGTAATGCAGTATTCCCTGTTGACCAACCTACAGGATACTGAATAGGAACTACGTCATCATTTGGTTCTACATATGTAATCCAGACACCCACATCCTTTTCCATTTTTAATTTTAAATCGTCCATGTCAAGATTTGGGTTCATACGCATAGCTACTTCAATTTTCTCTTGCAAAGTATTGGGGTCTTTTCCTGATATTACGCACTCTGTAGTTCTATTCTTACTTCTATGAATAAATGTCTCTGGTATGTCATATCCCATGAACATCACATCAGCAATTTCAGCTGGAACTATATTCCAATTTGCAAAATGAATATTTTTTATATCGCCGTATTCTGGATTATCTAGACAGTAACCAGAGTCATATATCTCCTGTTGCATACCGTAATCAACTGCTACTAGGTTATGAACAGCACCATCACGATATATCGCATTACAACCCCATGTAATTACATCTTCTGCTATTGTTTGGTGACATGGTTTAAACCACGATCTTGATTCTCCATTACCAATAACTAAGAATCTATTCATCTCTAAGAGCCCGCCAGGAGGCAGGGAAGAGCTTCCGAGCATGCTTGTCAATGTTCCATCCAACATCTTGTGTTTCCTTCTGAGCATCATCTTTACACCGCAAGTTGCATACCCTTGCAAATGCATATAATGTGCCACTCCAATACCATTCTGTCATCATCGATTGAGGTAGAATCATGCGAGCCTGTTCTGGACATACACCCTTCCTAAGAAGTTCTTCATATGTCCATTTTGCAGTACTTAATACTTTTTGATAATCATCTACCATGTCATTGCGTGGATTGATATTAATCTCTTCTTCTGAACTACCCTGTTTTTTATTCTCAGCAACGCCTCGCCATACGTCTGGTGTATAAAACTCTGGTTCTATATCCACATATCTACGGGACACCTCATTCCACGTTAGGCCTATCTGATGTTTTACCAACTGCCTAGCAACGAATACAGGAGCAGAAATTGCAAACTGCATAGAAGCATGCCCGAAAGGACTCCAGTGATTATGCTTTGCCAAATAATTGATGAGTTTAGTATCTGCCACATTGTCAAACTCCTTATGTGCTTTTGCAAATGATACACGGGCAGCATTAACTACTGATAAATCACTACCCATATGGTCAACAAGAGTTACGGTCATTTCGTTTGGTTATCTTTCATATATTTAATTACAGCTTCCCTTTGATCTTTTTTTCTAAGACCAAAAAAACGCATTTTAGTTCCTTTAATATATTTTCTTGGTTTGAATAGAAATTTATCCAGAGAACAATCAGTCCAAATAACATCAGAATTTCTCATTGCTTTAGAGTAGCGATATCCCTTTACTGATCCTGCCTTCTTACCAAAAATATTTCCTAATGCTGGACCCATCTTATTTTTTGTAAGAGAGTGGCACGCTACACATCTTTTAAATACTTTCTCACCGTCAGCTGCCCATGTAACGCCCACAAACGTAATCATAATCAGAATAATTGCAAGACACCATATGATTAATATTCGTTTCATTTATTTATCCAAAATGGTGCCGGAGGATGTAATCGAAACACCGTCTGCTCATTACAAGTGAGCTGCTAAACCACTCAGCTACTCCGGCAAACCATTCACTAATCACGATGAGCGTGATGCCTTCTTTGTGGACGATAGCCCTTCGGCCACGCCGGTTGGCGATTAGCGAGTTTTTTAACTCGTTCAGATAACTCAGAATTGGCCTTTTCCAATTCCGCACAATCATACTCAAGTTCCTTCACTCGAGCTTGAAGTGTTCCAACTCGATTTTCAAAAAACGCTTCTTTTCTAGCAACGGGGTTGTTACCAGTTTTTTGGATACTCATTATTAGACTCCTCTATGAGTTTCAATACTTGTATTCTATACTGATTCTTGTCAATTGTCAAGAACCTTTTGTAATTTTTCATCAACTTTTTAATATCATACCATATATAATCCTCTGGCAAAAGCCTATTCCAATTTTTAGTAAATTCTACGAGTTCATCAAGAATAATTAATGTTTCAATTGATACCCTCTTGCCTAAATATTCCTTTAAAAGTAATGGATGATCATTCTTCTTTGCTTCAAAGATTGGATTAAAGTTGTTTACAAATGGACGAATTTCTTCGGTGAATATGTTATAGAAATTATTTCTTCTTTCCTTCCAAGTTTCATAATTTTTATCATTAAAATTAGCAACGTATCCTCTTTGCTCAACAATAAAATTAGATACCAAATAGTTCTTAATATCTTCGGATTCTTCATATTTTCGAGAAAGCTTGACAAAGAAATATCTGTCTTTGCGTTTGTAGAAAGAGTTTCTAGATACACGACTCTTACCATTATATGTGATAAAGTCATAATCATTCTTACCAAAATGTGCTTTCATAGCACAGTACATCAAATAAACGTCAATTGGTTCCATTATTTCTCAGATGGTGGCTTAAACATATTTGTACTCATATTAATACTAAACGACCTTCTCTCACCTTCAGCCTTAAAAGGATATACACCATGCCTAAGACTAGCAGGAAACAAATACCAATTACCGACTTTGGGAGTAAATCCTATTCTGTCATTTTCAAAAAATGTTACGTCACTAGCACCAGCATTATTCATAACTTCTAAAACTCCATTGTTAGGACGGCCCTCTTTACGTTCATTTGACAAATTTGGAACTTTTAAATATCCTACACAAGTTAATTCACAATTTCCATGTGTATGAATAGGATTATAATCACCAGTAAAGGATCGTACATACCAAGCAGCTTGAACATTAATTTGTAAATTATTGGCTGCTTGTTGTGCTTCTTTCATAGGCACTGAGAAAATATTTTGGTTGGGAATAGTTAGCTGATTAAAATATGCAGATACATGCTCTCTAACTTGACTGAGAAACCATTTACCCCATTTGTTAATCAAATCATTTGGAATTAAAAGTTCCTGTTCAACTTGACCGACAAGGTTATGTGACCAATCTTGGGATTTAGATAACTCTTTATCCTTAACAATATCTTCGCAGCCTTTATTAAAATCACTCACCAATTCATCTGGTAATTTAGCATAACCTATTGCTGGGCCATATGGAAAGTATGTTTTCATTAAACAGGTAGTTGTGCTTGTTTGGGAAGAAAATTTAGGGCTCTTGCGTTTGCTTCAATCTTTTCTTTAAGGCCCTTTGAGATAAGATAGCTAACAGAATCAGGTTCGATACCTTCTTCATTGCAATAATGTAAAACAGCTTCCATGTGAGTCAACTGTTTTTCTTTTGCAATATTTTCTATTAAAGTGGTAAAAGTTTTAGGCGTAGTTAAAGTCATTAATTAAAATACCTTTTCATCATATAAGTTGGGGGATTAACCATGACCCCCCACGGATGTATTACGGCATCACCCGTTTGGTGTTCCCTAGGCTACTGGGAATAAATGGTTTCTTTATGAGGCCTCCAAATCCACACCTCTCCTTATCTTATCTAATAAAATCATCCTCGCCTTAGTGCGTTAGGTTGAAGTGGGAGTTTCTGTTGCCAGGTACTCCCGAACCCCGATCTGGTTACGCAGCGAGTGCGTAACCCTCAAGCGCAAAATTATCGTTTGCGTTTACTTAATAACCTGTAAGGTAGGTTATTCCACAGTTCTCCATGTTCCTATACATTGCCAGTCGAACCTATTTCGCCCCCGTCAAAAGAAGATTAACCAAAAAATTCCTGATAGAAGAGCAATGTCAGCACATATACTCCAAACAATATAAGCCTTAAACATCCACTTACTTAGTTCCTTTACAAGAGGGGTCTGGGTCATCTGAGTTCCCCTCATCAATAGTGCCAACCAAAAATACTACCATTTTAATCTCCTTTTGGTGGAGGCGGGGGGCATCGCACCCCCGTCCTGTACAACTTTCAGTTCATTTCAACAAACTGTAATTCTATTTATAACATATTAATCGCTTTTTGTCAAGTACCTTATAGTCTTTCCTTCTGTCGGTATAAATTCTTTAGAAAGTCTTAGATTTTTGCCTGCAGCTACCATGCATACTTGTTCTCGGCTTAGAAAATCCAATACAGTAGAAGTTCCTGTTTCTCGATTTATATATAATGCAGCTGGATATCCAAATGGTTCAGATTCCCAAAATATAACAGGCCTTTCTTTTGCTTTACTCATTATACGATCTAAAATGAGTTGAACTTTTCCACAAAGGATGGGTTTTTTTGAATTAAAAAGGTTTGGTAAAACAGGCTTCGGAGGCTCTACATTAGCTGATTTTACTTCTTTTTTAGGCGGCTCTTCTTTAGACAGTTCATCTGTTGTTTGACAGCCTATTAACAAAAATATAGCTAAAAGTGCTATAAGATTTTTCATTCCTCTTTTCCGTCGTTATCTTTGGGCTCTTTTTTTGCAATATCTTCATCTCCTAAAATAAACCCAAAATCATTCTCTCTCAAAAATGCACGAATTTCTGGAATAGGTCTAGACCAAGCAATGTGAGGTACAATCGATCCCCAACCATAAGCACCAACCATAGACGGTACACCAATCATTTCATACCTGTCTCGTTTCTTACTGTATGCCCATAAAGAGCCGCCACTATTACCAAAAATAATAGGAGCACTAGATAAATATAAAGAACGGCCGTGTTTATCTTTTCCACTAATACCACTTAACAAACCTTGAGTTGGATAGGGTGGATTTCCCATACCACTACCAACAGCCCATGTTTTCTGAAACAAGTATGGCCCGCCTACTTCTTCTGGCCAGAATTTAGCAACACTTTTAATCACACGTTCATTATCATCCAATCGTAAAAGAGCAAGATCACGATCCTTATCCCAAGCAACAATTCGACCAACTCGGCCTGTGGTTCCTACAGCTGAACTATAATCATTATAATCCCACAGTCTAACATGAACAGGCCGGCGAGTTTCTTTCTTTACAGACTTGCCTTTTTTCGGATCAAACTCTTCTGAAATAGAAATTGCATTAGAAACCACATGATGATTTGTAAGAACTAGTGTCCAAATACCCTCATCTTTCCATGATATGTGTTTTCTGAAATCACTAAAAATAATAGTACCCGATCCAGCCCCTTCCCGTAAATCTACCATAACGGTGGGATATAACATTTCTTTAATTTTCTTAACAGGTGCCTCTGTATTCTGCGCCATAGAATTTAAAGGAAATAACAACATTATAACCAATAATAGGCCTAGTTTTTTAAACATTTTGTATACTCCATTCTTCGATTGCCTTTGTCAAATCGTTTAAATAATCATTTTTACTTTTTATAAACTCCTGCACTGTACCATCTTCTGTAACTACTAAGATTACTATTTGATTTGTATCTATACCAGTTAATTCCGTAAACATTTCTGCGTATGCAGAACCTTGAATATAGTAATTTTCATTCCATTCGTCTGAGCGTTCTTTTGTTGATGTTTTAAAATCAATGATTGAAAGTTCACCATTGTATTTTGCAATGCAGTCTACCCTTCCCGCTACTCTATATTTATCACTATATAAACTACACTCTTGAGCATATATCTCATCAATATTGCCTAATACTTTATTTCGTAGTTGGCCAAATAAACACCAAGGTAGGAAATCTTTCTCATGCTCTTTCCATTTTTCAGGCCATTCTATGTGTTGATTATTTAAATAATCTTCACACATATGATGAACTTTAGTACCTCTAGCAGAAGCAGTTCTTGCAACGTAATTTGCTACATCATTACCTACACGCTTACGCCATTCCATCAAGCCTTCTTTCTTTCGGATTGATAAAACAGTTGTTATAGATGGATAATAATTATCCTCTGGTGTAACATAAAATCTTTTATGATCTATTGTTTTAGTTTCTAATTTTGGCACCGTCACTGGTACATGATTAAACACTATGATATATTTCTCATCCTTTCTACTAAGCGATCTGCTCGATTTGTTACTTGATTATACCATTTGCTATCTACCATTTCATCAGCAGCAGCATTCCAATCCCGAGCATCGACACCACGTTTCATACCCTTAAATTTGCTTAAGCGAGTATAGCCCATATTGAACATCATATTTGCAATGATTCTTTGAGCCTCTTCTGGTAAATCTTCAAAATCTTCATATAGGAGATTACAATCTCCTATAACTGTTTGAACATCTGATTCAAAAACTTCAATAACTCTGTCTGCATGTTGTTCCCTGAAAGTCATAGGGGGTCTTATCTTAATGACATTGCTGTCGGGTCCAGTTTTACCAACCAAGATTCCATTCTTGCTGAGTAAATCCACAATCTCAGTAGTTTTCTTGGTCGCTGCCTCTTTTTCTATCGGGTCAATTAATTCAATGCCCAAAAACAAACCACAGCCCCTAACATCGGAAATTAATTCATATTTTCCAGCAAGTTTTTTCAGCTCCTGGTAAAAATACAAGCCAGTAGATTTGGCATTATTCATCAACTGATCTTTTTTTATCACCTCCAATACAGCAAGCCCTGCGGCACAAGCCACGGGGTTGCCACCAAATGTATTGAAATAACCGTATTCCTTGTTATATGTCTGAGCGATTTCTTTAGTGGTAACAACTGCAGCAATCGGATAGCCATTGCCCATAGGTTTTCCTAAAGTAACAATATCTGGGACAACACCATCATGGGAAAAGCCCCACATATAACTGCCTGTTCTGCCAAACCCTGATTGCACTTCATCTGCAATAGCAAGGCCTCCTGATGTCCTTACTGCTCCATAGACGGTTTTTAAATAGTCTGATGGGGGTAAAAAAATACCGTCGCTACTGAAGATGCTGTCAAAAATAACTGCCGCCGTACCTACACTAATGTCATCGAGATTATCCATTGCAAAGGATAAGTCTTTAATATAACTAACCTCAACTTGATCTGTTTGTTGATATTTTTTTGGGTTTGGTAATGTTTGAACCCACTCTTGTCTTGTTTCTGCTGCACAATCCTCTGGGCTCATTTGAAAAACCGCAGTCGTGTTGCCATGGTAAGCATTTTCAGAAACAAGGCACCCTTGCTTTCTGGTGTAGGCTCGAGCAATTTGAAGAGCAAGGTCGTTGGCCTCGCTGCCACTGCAAACAAAATAACAAACACTCAGTTCACCAGGCATTAACTTTGTTATTTTCTCTGCCAAATCAACAATATTCTCATGCAAATAACGTGTATTGGTATTAAGATTTTTTGCTTGTTTGGTGATTGCCTCAACCACATAAGGATTGGAGTGCCCCACATGGGCGACATTGTTATAGACATCGAGGTATTTTTTGCCTCCTGCATCATACAACCAAACATCTTCACCCCGAACAAGATGAAGTGGCTCTGAATAAAACAGGCTGTTGGCATTCCCCATGTGCCTAAACCTTCTTTGTAACAATTGCTTGTTCTTTGGTTTGTTGATTTAGTTGTTCCCCTTATTTTGGTTGTTTTCTAGCCCAAGCTATTTTTAAACTGCTCTGCAATCTCAGCATAATCGTGTTTTTGACACTCGTTTAAGACTTCCCAGGTTCTGTTGATGTTCCCAAGAATGTAGTCTTGATTCTCAGGGTGTTCTTTGGCTCGCCATTCAGAAATGATTGCGGTCATTGCTATGCGATTCACAACCAAGCTCGGTAGCAAATCCATCTCCTGCTCCTCTAGCGGGTTGGCTGAATGGTATCCTTTAAGAATGTCTGTGGTACCTAGAAATAGATCTGCACAACTGACAGACTGATAGGCAGCAGCCACAGCAGGCTCATTAATGAGTGGAGCATAAACCATGTCACCAAAATCAATCAGACCTGCTATCTGGCTGGAATCGCTGTGTTTTACAACAACATTGTCCGGGTTCATGTCGTTGTGAATCACCTGTGTCCTAAGCACCGAAAATTTAGGGGCTATATGTTCCTGAAAATGGTCTAGTGTTTTTTGTGCCGTTAATAAATTATTTTTATCTTTGATGTGTGATAGATGTTGGTGAAGGCTAGGCGTTTGTTGTAGATCCCACAATAAAGGATGGGTTGCCGCTGGGTGAAAAAAATCAGATAGCCCACGGTCCAGCCTGCCTAAAAACTGGCCCATGCCAACCATCAAATTTTGATCGCGCTTGTCTTGAGGTAAATCATCTAAAAGCCTTCCTTTTAGGTAGGTAACCACCCTCACAAAATGTTTGTTGCCATTGAGCTCTAGTCTATGGATTTGTTTTTTATCAAGACTGAGACATGCCTTTGGCAAAGGCAAAGATGGGTCCTGTTTGGCCATATGATTCATGGCCTGATTTTGAAAGTCTAAAACTTCGACTGATTCTGCTTCGTTGGCTATTTTTAGAACAAATTTTTCGCCTTTATTGTTTTTTAAAAGAAAATTCTGGTCTCTTTCGCTAACCAATGGGCTAACATCGAGCGCCTCCTTAAACCAAAGCTTGGCAAACTCTGATGCTTCAACGGCAGTAAAAGAGGGCGCAGGGTTTTCTAGAACAGGAAATGATTTGATGTTCTTGTTCATTGTTAAGGCTTAAACCCTGTCATCAAGTTCATTCCAAATCGATTCGATCCAAGATTTTATTTGCAGCGCCTCTTGCCATCGATCAGACAGTTCCAGTTTTTGAGCATCTGTTATAGCGTAGCCCGGGGGGCCAAGCTCACAAAGAAAAACAAGCGTTGCGTCCTCTGAGTTTCTTTTTTTCCAGCGTTTAATGCCTTCACGCCACCATTCTTTAAAAATATCCACCCAAACTTGATGTTGGGGGAAATCGAGTTGGATTTGGATTTGCTCTCTTGAGGCAACTCTGCCTTGAAAACAATCAGACCGGTCGAGAATTTGGTTAATATACCCTTGATCTCGATCGCTGATGGGTGTCCACATTTCCCGATCAACAACAAAATGAGAAAGATCGGCGCACAATCGCATTTCTGGCACTGCCTCAATCAACTGCAAAGTGTAATAAAGGTCATTCAGAATACTGTCTCTGTGTGTCTCAAACAAAACGTTGATGCCTATATCTTCTCCATCCTGCATCCATCTTTCCACCACTGGGATGCCGTCTCTGAAATCAATGGGCATCACTCCTCCGATGATGTTGACAAAACAAGCATCAAAATCCTTGGCCAGCTGCAACACAGGATTCAGATCATCCAATGCATACGGAAAAGCATTAACCATGCATTCAAGGTTATGCTGCCCAAACAAGGGTTGGGTTTTTTTAAAATCCTCTACCTCATGAGCCGCAAGATCAATGCAAACACCATTAAACCCGGCTGATTTGATTTTCTCAAACTTTTCATCGTTGTTTGGCTCTTCCAAAAACGGGTGTCTTTGCTCCATAGCCCAAAGCGATTGAAAAATTTTTAAGGTTTGCATGTTTATTTAAAGTAACTAATGAGGCCCGCTTCCTGCAAAACAGCATCCAGCTTGGTTTTATCAGATAGATCGTTGTATTCATCCAATAACATGGCAAATGATTTGGCATGATATTTTTGTGGGGAACCAACAGAGTGTGTAAAGTCATTGCCATTTATCTTCACGGTGAGTTCTTTTTCTCCTTTTGCTAGAGCCTTATTGTTTGCATCGAGCCAAGGCATAAAAACAGCGGCCAGGTTTTGTTTAAGAATTGGCATCAAGGTTGCCTCTAGGTTCTCCCAAGGCTCGAACTCTCCTTCCGTCTTGGGGTGCAACATTCGTTTGATCCACTTTTGGGTTTCTGGACAACTTGATTCAATAATCTGATTTACGGTGGGGTCCGTCCACATATTATAGACCTGCCCCCATATACCAAAATCAGCAATGGAAGGGCGAAATCCAAAAAAATAAGGTCGGCCCTGAAGATGCTTTTCTCCCAAATGCAAAAAACTATCCAAAGATTGCTCTATCTGGTTTTCGGTAGTGGCGTTGGATCCAACCACCCACAAACGAGAGATCATTCTCTTCCTAATGGTCGCTGCAAGCCTTCTTTGTATAACTCGGTTAAGCAGTGGGATTTTTTTGGCCCAAGCAGGAATCATTAGCCCCACAAATCTTTCTGATGCAGACATTTGGTCATCCTCATATCGCCAGCGGTAATGGAACATTGCTTTGTTCAGCCACTCGTCTGCGTATTCCTCCAGGATTCTTGCGACAAAAGCAGTATGGGCTTCTGCTGGAGCAACTGAATTGTTTTGATATTGGTGTTCTAATAATTTAATAATTGGGGTCGAGTCTTGAAGGCCTTTTTTTTCAGGCGTGACCACCAATGGCACTATGGGCAATTTTGCAAATTTTTTGAATTCAACATTGGATTTTTGATCCCTTATGATCCATTTGTGGGGTATTTCCTTGTACCTAAAATAAGCACGTATCTTGACCGAATAAGGTGATAGCTCTGCCCCGTATATAAGGTATTGCTCAGACATTATTTTTTTTCCTCAATTGAATGAAGCACCTGGTGAATAATGGGCGTTAACTTAATTTCGCTTTCTTCCTTGTCTTTGAAATAACTGTTCCATACCACAACATAGTCCTTTATTGGGTTCACTATCAAGCCCTGTCCCGCCCAGCCGCCTTTGTAAATATCGTTGCTTTGGTAAACCATATCCCATTGATAAACATTATGCTTGAGCTCCTTTGGTATCTTTCGAGAACTGTCATATCGAATTAATTCTGGTCTGCCTTGATTTAAAAGATAAGAGACGTGTTGCTCAGAGATAAGGCGATCCTTAGAAACGACATGATAGCTAGGGGTAAAAAGTAGGCCAAATCGAGCTAAATCTCTTTGGGTTGACAGAAAGCCTCCGTGGGTTACCGGGATTCCGTTTCGGGGAGCAAAAATTGCAGCATCTCTTGCGGCTCCTATTTTGGTCCAAATCATTTCGCTGAAAGCGTCCTGAAATTGCAGCCCAGTAATTTTTTCTACCAACCAACCGAGCACAAAAGTATTTACCCCTGAATAATCAAACTGTTTGCCTTGTTCGATATGCCGTCCCACATCAAGATTAGCAATGTATTCATATGGATTGGAGGGAGAAGTCTCATCCCAAAAACCATCACCGACTGTTTGAGAGTACCTGTAATAACATGAGTTTTTGTCAAAATATTCCTCGGAACAGTTGATGCCTGTCGCCATGTCGAGAATATTTTTTATCAAAATGCCTTTAAAATCTGATTGTTTCAACTCAGGAAGATAAAAATCAATGGGTTGAGTGATATCAATTTTGTTCTGATCCTCAAGAATTGAGACAACGCTGGAGACTAAAACTTTTGTTACTGACCAATAGACAGGTTTTTCGTGTTCCTGCATTCTGGGATAGTGCTCAAAGACGATGTCTCCTTTGTGCAAGATAAGCACTCCCATAGCAGTTGAAAGATCGCTATCCAAAAAGTCCTTAAACTCCATTGTTCCGTTATCGGTCTTAACCGGAAATTGTGAAATCTTATCATCGGATTTTAATTCAAGAGGGCTGATCTTTCCTTTTCTGTAAACCGTTGTGGTTGGAAAAATTTTATTAAGGTTTTTGAAGTTCCAAAGCATGTCCTTGCCATTAACCGTCCACCAAATATCATTGGTAGGAATAGAATTGATTTGATTAATGGTTTCATCAACCGTGGGGTTAACCGAAATTTCTGCAGACAAAGGCATACACAAAAACGTCGCCTGAACCAAAAGGGTTAAGGATTTTTTAAACTTACTCAAAAGAATTCCTATTTAATTTTTTTGAATCTCTGGATAGTCCAAAGTTAAATAAATAAGAGATTTTAAGCCCTGATCAAGAGCATCATCATCAACGGTAAAATATGGCGAGTGGTTGCCTGGCTGCAACTCAGTAACGCCTTTTTTGTTAACCCCTAGTGAGAAATAAAGTCCTGGAACCTCTTGAGCAAAAAATGAAAAATCTTCGGCGCCAGTAATCGGGTCTTTCATCTCTACAAACTGGCCTTTTGTGGCCTCAACAAGAGAAGCCTTCATAGTTTGGTAAAGCCCTGGGTCGTTTACTGTAACTGGATAAAAACCACTAAAATCAAACTCGACGCTAATTTCTGTGCCTGTACCAACCGCTATCCCTTGTGCTATTTGCCTGATCTCATCATAAATCTCAGCCCTCAATTCAGGATCAAACGTTCTAATGGTGCCAACGATCTCAGAGTCTTCTGGAATAATATTATTTCTTGTGCCAGCCTTAACAATGCCAACCGAAACAACCGCTGGATTATTGATTATATTGATCCTTCTGCTGACTACGGTATTGAGTGCGGCAATTAATTGTGAAGTTGCCATAATCGGATCAATACCGTCCCAGGGCCTTGAGCCATGGGCTTGTACTCCTTTTATTTTTATTCGGTATGCAGAGGATGCTGCCATTGCTGGCCCTGGTTTGAGAAAAACATAGCCATGTGGGGCGTTGGCCACATGCATACCAAAAATCACTTCCGGGGAATGCCTTTCAAACAAGCCCTCAGCCAACATCATTTCTGCACCGCCCCCTTCACCCTCTGGGGCGCCTTCCTCAGCAGGCTGAAAGATTAGTAAAATATTGCCTTTTAAAAACCGTCGGTTTTTTGCTAAAAACTCAGCTACACCCATCAAAACAGCAACATGGGCATCATGGCCACATGCATGCATTACCCCAACGTCATTGCCCAAATAATTGGTGCGGACTTTTGAAGCATAAGGGAGGCCTGTTTTCTCCTCAACAGGCAAAGCGTCCATATCGGCCCTTAATGCAATTGTAGGGCCTTCAAGCCCGCCTTCTATGTAGCCCGTGACCCCTGTATAGGCTATGCCTGTTTCAACCTTAATATCTAGTGACCGAAGATGATCAGCGATTTTCTTGGCTGTTCTAAACTCTCTGTTGCCAAGCTCTGGATGTTGATGAACATCGTGTCTCCACTCAATCACTTTCTCCATTAACATGTCTAGATCGGCATCAAGCTCTGTTTTTAGATTTGCCGCATGTCCGCTAAATGTTAGGGTCATAAACAAAAGACCTAGGCTCAGAATTATTTTTTTCATAA
>LUMJ01000313.1_pt1 | contig 14474 bp, 13 predicted proteins | sample 729631 | NCBI WGS metagenome assembly LUMJ01 (sample SAMN03860266, study PRJNA289734) | marine metagenome | biome: seawater column; feature: ocean; material: water; isolation source: Red Sea water column Station 22 - depth 500m | place: Saudi Arabia: Red Sea | collected 2011-10-15 | depth 500 m | reverse complement strand
TGTAATCGCTGCTGTTAGCGTGGTTTTACCATGGTCAACATGACCTATTGTCCCAATGTTTAAATGGGGTTTATTTCGTTCAAATTTTTCCTTCGACATAACAAGTCTCCCTTTACTTAAGAAGCTTTCCCATGTACCTTCTCAATGATTTCTTCTTTCACTGACTTTGGTACTTCTTTATAGTTTGAGAATTCCATATGAAACACTGCACGACCTTGTGTTATTGATCTTAAATCCGTTGCATAGCCAAACATCCTAGTGAGAGGTACAATAGCGCTTAATACATGCGCATCTTTGCGCTGCTCCATATTTTCTATATTTCCTCGGCGTGAATTAATATCACCCATTACATCACCCAAATATTGTTCAGGAACAACAACTTCAACTTTCATAATCGGCTCCATCAATACGGGACCTGCTTTTTTACAGGCTTCTTGAATTGCCATAGAACCGGCAATTTTAAAAGCCATCTCTGAAGAGTCAACATCGTGGTAAGAACCAAAAACAAGCTCAACGCGGACATCTTCTATTGGATATCCAGCCAAAATACCATTTTTAAGAGCGTCTTGTATCCCCATATTAACTGGCTGGATGAATTCACGGGGAATTACGCCGCCAACAATCTTATCTTCGAAATGGTAACCCTTACCAATTTCGTTTGGTTCAACATTTATCACGACATGGCCATATTGCCCGCGACCACCAGATTGTCGAGCAAACTTCACATCTACTTTTTCAATCCGTCTGGTAATTGCTTCATTATATGCTACGTGCGGTGTACCAACATTCGCTTTCACTTTAAACTCACGAAGTAAACGATCGATCAAAACTTCTAAATGCAACTCACCCATTCCAGCTATTATCGTTTGACCTGTATCAGGATTAACAGATATTTTAAAAGTAGGGTCTTCTTCAGCCAGCTTAATCAAACCCTTAGATAATGCGTCCTGATCTACTTTTGTTGCAGGCTCTACAGATACTTCAACAACTGGTTCTGGGAAATCCATTGATTCCAATATTATCGCTTTTTTTTCTTCACATAGTGTATGCCCAGTTTTAGAATTTTTTAATCCCACAGCAGCAACAATTTCACCAGCTGATACTTTATCTAATTCCTCTCTTTTATTGGCATGCATTAAAAGAATACGACTAATCCTCTCACGCTTTCTCGTATTTGGATTATAAACATAAGAACCTGCTTCCAATGTCCCTGAATAAACACGAATAAATGTCAATTTGCCCACGTATGAATCAGTCATAACTTTAAATGCTAATCCACTGAAAGGATCTTCTATATTTGGCCTACGAGTCATTTCTACATCAGAATCATCCGGATCAAATCCGCTAATTTCACCAATATCTAATGGAGAAGGTAAAAAATCATTAACGGCATCCAACAATCGTTGAACTCCTTTATTTTTAAATGCTGAACCACAAAGGGTAGGAATAAATGTATTATCCAGACATCCCTTACGGATCGCAACTTTCAACTCTTCTTCCGAAATATATTCACCTGATAAATATTTTTCCAGCAAATACTCATCGTAACCAGCAGTCTCTTCGATAAGATGATGACGCCATTTTTCAGCATCTTCCTTCATATCATTAGGAATTTCTCCAATATCAAAGTGCGCACCTAATGAAGATTCATTATACAAAATGGCTTTCATGGATATTAAATCAATAATTCCAGTGAAAATATCACCTGCTCCAATAGGCAGAACGATAGGAAGCGGATTGGAACCCAAACGATTTTTAATCATTTCCAATACATGATAAAAATCAGCACCAATTCTATCCATTTTATTCACGAAAGCAATTCGTGGAACACCATATTTATCAGCCTGACGCCATACGGTTTCACTTTGTGGTTCAACACCGCCAACTGCACAAAATACAGCACAAGCACCATCCAACACACGTAATGAACGTTCCACTTCTACAGTAAAATCAACATGCCCCGGTGTATCAATAATATTAATCCGATGATCATCCCATATAGTAGTAGTAGCTGCAGAAGTAATAGTGATACCACGTTCTTTTTCTTGTTCCATCCAATCCATGGTAGCACCACCCTCATGGACTTCACCAATTTTATGGGTACGACCTGTATAATAAAGGATACGTTCAGTCAATGTTGTTTTACCCGCATCAATATGCGCCATGATACCAATATTACGTACATGATCTAATGAAATTTTTTTCATAATATTATATCAATATTTATCTAAAATGAGCGAAAGCACGATTGGCTTCGGCCATACGATGAGTATCTTCTTTCTTTTTAATAGCGCCACCTTCATTGTTAGCAGCAGAAATCAATTCAGCGGCTAACCGATCTTGCATCGCTTTACTTGAACGGCCACGGGCTGCATCAATGATCCAATGGGCAGCAAGGAAAAATTGCCTGTGCTTTGGCACTTCTATTGGAACCTGATAATTCGCTCCACCAATACGACGAGATTTCACTTCTAGCATCGGCCCAGCATTTTTGATAGCCAGTTTAAAAATTTCAACACCATCTTTTTTTGTACGTGATTTAATGATACCCATTGCACCATAAAAAATTTGTTCGGCAATTCCCTTTTTTCCACCAAACATAAGGTAATTCATAAATTTAGCCACATCTAAATCATTATAAATTGGATCGGGTAAAATTTTTCTTTTTTCTGGTCTTCTTCGTCTCATAATTATTATTTTGGACGTTTCGCGCCATAACGGGAACGACTAGTTTTGCGATCAGACACACCGGCAGTATCTAAAATACCACGAACAATATGATATCGAACTCCAGGTAAGTCTTTAACACGCCCACCTTCAATCAAAACAATCGAGTGTTCTTGAAGATTATGGCCTTCACCAGGAATGTAAGCAGTTACTTCAACCCCGTTTGTCAACCTTACCCGAGCTACTTTTCGAAGTGCAGAATTAGGTTTTTTAGGAGTAGTTGTATATACACGCGTACACACCCCTCGTTTCTGGGGGTTACCTTTTAAGGCGGGAGTATTATTTTTTTTCTTAACCCGCCTTCTTCCTTGTCTAACTAATTGGTTTATCGTCGGCATTTCAATTCCATTAAAGCCTTCAAATTTACGGTATTATTCAATTTTTCATCAATTTGTTTTTAGAAAATAATTGCTTAATTGTTTATTCCATTTATGATTCAATTTTTGCTTCAGTTGTTTCACCTTCTTTTTCCAAAACTTTCTCAGGATCTGAAACAAAAAGACCCTTAATATGTGGTGATCCAGAACCAGCAGGAATCAATCGTCCTACCGCAACATTTTCTTTTAAGCCACGAAGATAATCAGTTTTTCCTGCAGTGGAGGCATCTGTCAATACCCGTGTGGTTTCTTGAAAAGATGCAGCGGATATGAAACTTTCTGTATTCAAAGAAGCCTGAGTAATACCCATTAATAGTGGATTAAAAGTAACGGGTTTTGATTTTCGATATTTTGCAGGAGATTTTCCATCTTCTTTTAAGGCTTTATTTATTTCTAAGTATTCTTTCTTATCAACCAACATTTCTTCTTCCAACCCCGAGTCACCAGAGTCAGTGATGAACACCATGGATTGAAGTTTTTCATTAGTTTCAAAAAAATCAGCTCTATTGACACGATCCTGAGGTAAAAAATTAGAATCACCTACGTCATCAATACTTACTTTCTGCATCATCTGCCTTACAATAACTTCAATATGTTTGTCATCAATTTTTACACCCTGCAATCGGTAAACTTCTTGAATTTCGTTGACCAAATATTCGCGAAGTTTCTTAGGGCCTAAAATTCCCAGAATATCTTTTGGAGATATACTACCTTCACATAAGGAAGTGCCAGCAATAATTTTATCTCCTTCATGAACAACAACATGCTTACCATAAGGAATTGAATAAGTATGAACTTTATCATCCACACCTTCAACTAGTATTTTACGTACACCTCGTTTGGTTTCACCAAATGAAACCAAACCATCAATTTCTGAAACAACAGCCGGATTAGATGGTTTGCGTGCTTCAAATAATTCGGTCACCCTTGGTAGGCCACCAGTGATATCACGTGTTTTACCAATTGCCCGTGGTATTTTTACAAGAGTTTGACCACGCTTAACTTTATCACCATCTCTTACAACAAGGTTGGCTGTAACGGGTAGAATTGTACCGCCCGCAAGGATATCACCTTTTTTATTCACAATTTCAACATGCGGACTAAGGCTACGGTCTTTAGATTCAACAATAACCATTTGCTTTTTACCGCCTGCTACTGATTCGACTTGATAAGTTTCGTTTTCGATGAAATCTTTTAACCTTACTAAACCGCTCTGACGCGCTAAAATAACATCAGTATAGGGATCCCACTGAAACAAAATCGTACCCGCTTCTAATTTTTCATTGTTCCCTACATTTAGATTTGCCCCATAAGGTACATTATATTCAGCGGTACGACCATTTTTATCCATAATTGTGAGTTTCGAATGACGCACCATGCAACGTGTTACTTCAACGCCAGATTCATCTTTTACTTCAGCAACTTCTAAATTTTCAGAATATTTAATGGTTCCAGCGCGTTTGGTATGCATTTCTGATTGTTCAATAATACGTGTCGCAGTACCACCAATATGAAAAGTACGCAAAGTTAGCTGAGTGCCAGGTTCTCCAATACTTTGAGCGGCCTGAATGCCCACAGATGTGCCTAAATCAACCAGTTTATGATTGGACGGGTTCCAACCATAACATTTTGCACACACTCCACGGAGAGATTCACAAGTAAGTACTGAACGAATAAGCAATGATTCAATATTACTATCTGCAATGGAGGTTGCTTCATTATCTCTGACCAGCGTTCCAGCTTTGATCATAACCTCACCTTCCTCTATAAAGTCTTCCAAAATGGTCCTTCCAAGTACTCTTTCGGATAATGGTTCAATAATGTCTTCTCCTTCTTTCAAATCAGCAGCTAAAATTCCATTTATCGTACCACAATCAACTTCTGAAATCACGACATCCTGGGCAACATCAACAAGTCGACGGGTCAAATAGCCTGCGTCAGCAGTTTTCAATGCTGTATCTGCTAAACCTTTACGTGCACCATGAGTAGAAATAAAATATTCTTGAACCGACAAACCTTCTTTAAAGTTAGATGTAATAGGTGATTCGATAATTTCACTCATACTACCCTTCATAGATTTTTGTGGTTTTGCCATCAATCCACGCATACCGGCCAGCTGTTTAATTTGGTCTTGACTACCCCTTGCGCCAGAATCAGCCATCATATGAACTGGGTTAAATCCCTGATCATTTGATCTCATTCCTTCCATCATTGTATTGGCCACATCGTTGGTAGCATGGGTCCAAACGTCGATAACTTTATTGTACCGTTCCCCATCAGTAAGGATGTGACGTTTAAAATTATTTTGAATGCCATCTACTTCTTTTTGAGCTTTATCAATAATGGTATGCTTTTCATCAGGAATTAAAATATCACTAATCGCAATCGAAATGCCTGCCTGAGTTGCCGCATTAAAACCAAGGTTTTTCAGTTTATCTAAAAAAACAACTGTCTTTTGGTTCCCAGCAATGAGATAGGTTTCATTTACCAAACTACTCAAGCGCTTTTTATCTATTATATTATCAACATAACTCATCTCAACAGGAAGAATTGAGTTCACAATAACTCGACCAACAGTTGTCTCATTATACCAAACACCATTATGCCGGACGTTAATAATCGCGTTGACATTCACTAATTTATTTTCGTACGCTAATAAAACTTCATTAAAAGAACCGAAGGATTTTCCTTCTCCTTTTCAGTTTTTGCGCTCGCGCGTAAGATAATAAGTTCCCAAAACCATATCTTGTGATGGTAGTGCTAAAGGTTTACCATTTGCCGGGTGTAAAATATTATGACTAGAAAGCATTAATACACGAGCTTCCATTTGTGCTGCCAGCGATAATGGAACATGAACAGCCATCTGATCCCCATCAAAGTCAGCATTAAAAGCAGAGCATACTAATGGGTGGATACGGAGTGCTTTTCCATCAACCAATACCGGTTGAAAGGCTTGGATGCCTAATCGGTGAAGCGTAGGCGCACGGTTAAGTAGTACAGGGTGATCCTGCACCACATATTCAAGAACCTTGTATACAATTGGGTCTTTATCTTCAATCAACAGTTTTGCACTACGAGGTGTTTGGGCATAGCCGCGGGCCATTAATTCATTAATCATATGAGGTTTGAAAAGTTCAAGCCCCATATTTTTTGGAAGTCCACATTCATGGAGTTGAAGTTCAGGCCCAACAACAATTACAGAACGACCAGAATAATCAACTCGTTTACCTAATAGATTTTGACGGAACCGACCGGTTTTTCCACGAATCATATCAGAAATTGATTTCAATGGACGACGTGTACCACTACGTATCGCAGTCTTTCTACGACTGTTATCAAACAATGCATCCACTGATTCTTGGAGCATACGTTTTTCATTGCGTAGGATTACATCTGGTGCTTTGATTTCCATCAGTTGTTTTAAACGATTGTTCCTTATTATTATGCGGCGATATAAATCATTTAAATCACTAGCAGCGAAACGGCCGCCATCCAATGGAACAAGAGGTCTTAATTCCGGTGGAATAACCGGCAAAATGGAAACAATCATCCATTCCGGTTTATTAACTTTTCGTGTCGTAGAAAAATCTACGAGGAATGACTTAACAACTTTTAAGCGTTTGAGCGCGTCTGCACGCTTCTGTTTAGATTTTGAATTCTTAAGAACATCCTCTAATTCACGGCGCAGTTCAATAAGATTCATTCTAGATAACATTTCTTTGAGCGCATTACCGCCCATAGATGCATAGAAATAATCTTCATTATCTCGCTCTTCTTCACTTACAGCATCGAAGCCATAAAGTTGTTCCAGTTCTAAATATTCTAGTTCATCGATCATTGAAAACTGTTCTTTTCCACTTTTACCAGGTTCAATAATTAGAAATCTTTCATAGTAAACAACCGTTTCTAAATTTTTAGTGCTGATACCAGTAAGATAACTAATTTTTGAAGGAATAGACCGTAAATACCATATATGAACTACCGGAACTGCTAGTGTGATATGTCCTACTCGTTCACGACGTACTTTTTTTCGCGTTACTTCCACACCACAGCGATCACAGATAATACCGCGATAACGAATACCTTTATACTTTCCACAATGGCATTCATAATCTTTTACAGGCCCGAATATCTTTTCACAAAACAAACCATCCTTCTCCGGTTTATAGGAACGATAATTGATTGTTTCAGGTTTTAATATTTCACCATAAGATTTCTGTAATATACTTTCTGGGGATGACAATCCAATAGTTATTGATGAAAAGCCTTTAGAGGTATCTAGTTTGTTAGTTTGAATGAAAGTCAAAGTAATTCTCCCTTAGTCTAATTGAATGTCCAAGCCAAGTCCCTGCAATTCCTTTATAAGCACATTAAATGACTCAGGAACGCCAAACTCTGGCAAGTCTTCACCTTTTACGATTGAGTTATAAACTTTTGAGCGGCCATCTACATCATCAGACTTGACAGTCAAGATTTCTTGTAGTGTATGTGCAGCTCCATATGCTTCTAATGCCCAACATTCCATTTCACCGAAGCGCTGTCCACCAAATTGAGCTTTACCACCCAACGGCTGTTGAGTTACTAGAGAATAGGGCCCAGTTGAGCGTGCATGCATTTTATCATCCACCATATGACTTAGTTTCATCATATAAATGTTGCCGACAGTCACAGGGTTTTCCAATTTTTCACCGGTACGACCATCAAACAATGTTGTTTTACCATTTATTGGAAGACCAGCTTTTTTTAATTCGGCCTCAACTTCATTTGGTGTTGCACCATTAAACACAGGTGTAGAATATTTCACTCCTAATACTTCACCAGCCCAGCCCAGCATAGTTTCATAAAGTTGCCCCAAGTTCATACGTGAAGGTACACCTAGCGGATTTAGAACAATATCAACCGGAGAACCATCTTCCAGGAATGGCATATCTTCTTCCGGCACAACTGTTGCAATTACACCTTTATTACCGTGACGCCCAGCCATTTTATCTCCAACCTGTATTTTACGTTTGTTGGCGATATCCACTTTAGCTAGCTTGAGGATACCAGGCTGAAGTTCATCTCCTACACGGAGTTTAAATACATCTTTTTCAAGTGTTTCTTCAATTATCCGCCATTCTTTCCAGTAAGAACGCCAAACAGCTTTAATCCTTCTCCAACCCTGTTTGTCTTGAACCCAAGGAACGTCCTGAGCGAATCGTTCCAAGTTATAACTTTTCAATCGTTTTGCTGTTAGCTTAGTCCCTTTTTTGATAAGGGTGCGACCTGAAGAAATATCGCGAATACCATCCGAGACCTGATCTTTAAGTAATGTCATCAGTTTCATATCACGAGATTCTTTCAGCTCTTTTTTACGGATAGCTGTATTTTTCTGAATTTTGAGAATGTTTTCCCTTTCTTCAGCACGGGCAGTTTTACTGCGTTTTTCAAACAATTTTGTACCGATAACAACACCTTTTACACCAGGAGAAGCACGTTTCGATGCATCTTTTACTTCACCTGCTTTTTCTCCAAATATTGCCCGAAGCAGTTTTTCCTCTGGAGTTGGATCAGTTTCACCTTTCGGTGTCACTTTGCCAATTAAAATATCTCCATCATTCACTTTCGCACCAACACGAATAATACCTCGATCGTCCAATTCTTTTGTAGCATCTTCTCCAACATTTGGAATTTCAGCAGTTAATTCTTCCTGACCACGTTTGGTATCACGGACTTCAAGTTCAACTTCATTGATATGAATACTCGTGAACAAATCATCTTTAACCAAGCGTTCACTAATAACAATGGCATCTTCAAAATTGTATCCGCGCCAAGGCATGAAAGCAACGGTCACATTTTTTCCTAGGGCAAGTTCACCATTTTGAGTGGAAGTACCATCTGCGATAGGTTGGCCTTTTTCAATTCTTTCACCTTCGGTAACAATTGGTCGTTGGTTCTGACAGCTGTTTTGATTGGTGCGCGTAAACTTTCTTAGCTCAACCTTAACGAGATTTTCACCTTCGATCAATGTAAGATCTTCAGGAACATCATACGTTCGAATAATAATTTTACTGGAATCAACAGATTGAACTCTACCATTGACAGGTGCAATTACCACCGAACGTGAATCAACAGCTACTTTCGTTTCGATGCCTGTACCTACAATTGGCACATCTGGTCTCATTAATGGCACACTTTGTCGCTGCATATTTGATCCCATTAGAGCACGATTTGCATCATCGTGTTCTAAAAATGGAATTAGAGAAGCAGCAACAGATAAAATCTGGTTTGGTGCTACGTCCATATATTCTACTAGATCTGGTGTTACAATGGGGAAGTCACCCTTAATGCGTGCACGAATATGCTCACTGGTCAAGATATCATCTTTGCCAAGTTTTTCATCGGATTGTGCAATCATAACTCGGTCTTCATCATCAGCTGATAAATAATTTATAGAATGGGTTGCATAGGCATTACCATTTACTATATTGACTTTTCTGTAAGGTGCTTCTATAAATCCATGACGATTCACTTTAGCCAATAATGCTAATGAAGAAATTAATCCAATGTTCGGACCTTCAGGCGTTTCAATCGGACATAGACGGCCGTAATGAGTATAATGTACATCACGAACTTCGAAACCAGCGCGTTCACGTGTTAATCCACCTGGTCCTAATGCTGAAATACGTCTTTTATGCGTCACTTCTGCCAATGGATTAGTTTGATCACCAAATTGGGATAACTGACTTGTACCAAAAAAAGTGTTTACAACAGTCGTTACAACCCTGGAATTAATCAAATCCTGTGGTGTGATTGATTCCTGTTCACGAAGATTCATTCTTTCATAGATAGTCCGAAGCATACGGCTCAGCGCCACTGAAAACTGATTGGTAAGTTGCTCACCAACTGATTTTACTCGACGATTGCCTAAATGATCAATATCATCTGAACCACGTTCACCTTTCCGCATATCTATTAGATGGTTTAGCACCTGGATAATATCATCCATTGTCAGAACAGTATCTTCAACAGGTACATCTAAACCAAATTGCTGATTTAGGCGATAACGACCAACTTCACCTAAGTCATATTTTTTAGGGTTAAAGAAAATTCTTTCAATAAATTTCTGAGCCGTTTCAAGATTTGGCGGCTCACCGGAACGTAGTAGTTGATACACAATAGTTAATGCTTCTTCCGTATTTTTACTCGGGTCCTTAATCATTGAATTATGGAGCATCATCGAATGAAAATCTTTATTCTGATTTACAACTTCCACAGATTTGATTTTAGCTTCTTTCAATTCATCAATAGCTTCCTGAGTGAGTTCCGATCCACCTTCTATGTAAATCTCACCTGTTTCGGTATCAATTATATCTTCAACAACGGTACAACCAATCGCTTGTGAAACATTTTTAGATCGAATTTTGATATCTTCAATACAACCAAAAGCACGGAAAATATCTGCATTTGTTGAATACCCAAGGGCACGTAACAACATTGTTGCAGGGAATTTTCGACGACGATCAATAATTGCAAATAGAGAATCATTAATGTCAGTAGTAAAGTCAACCCATGATCCGCGGAATGGAATAATCCGAGCTTGGTATAATTTTGTGCCGTTGGGATGGATGGAATGATCGAAAAATACACCAGGTGAGCGCTGAAGCTGGGATACAATTACACGTTCTGCACCATTAATAACAAAGTTTCCTTTTGATGTCATATATGGAATATTACCGAAGTAAACTTCCTGCTCAATGGATTGATCATATTTATTACGGTTATCTTCATTTGTGATATGAAGAACTAAACGTACTTTCAGAGGCACTGAATAAGTTAGGCCTCGATCAATACATTCTTCAGGTGTGTATTTCGCTAATCCAAGAAAATAACTTTTATATTCCAATACATAGTTGCGATGAGAATCTTCAATTGGAAAAACATTATTAAATACTTCTTCAAGTCCAATGTTAAGTCGCTCATCTTCAAGTTCATTCTCTTGAATGAAAGATTGAAAAGCATCTACCTGGACGGATAATAGATCTGGAAATTCAATTTCTGATTTAGTCTTCTCGAACGATTGACGTTCAGCGTACGGATTAGTTATGGCAGCCAATTATGCCTCCATTGTAATAGTGAAAAAGGACGGAATGTTATCTATTAAATTTATTAGGTGTTTTCGTCGAATTATTTTAGTTCGACTGAAGCACCAGCCTCTTCAAGCTGGGTTTTAACTTCTTCAGCTTCTGATTTGGATACACCTTCTTTAATTGCTTTAGGTGCGCTATCAACAAGTTCTTTAGCCTCTTTTAATCCTAAACTCGTAAGAGTACGCACTACCTTGATTACATTGATCTTTGATGAGCCAGAGGATGTTAATACAACATCGAACTCATCTTTTTCTTCAGCAGCTGCTTCACCGCTACCAGCGGGAGCTGCGGCAACAGCCGCAACGGGAGCTGCAGCGGTTACGCCAAACTTTTCTTCAATATCACTGATCAACTCAGAAATTTCCATCATGTTGGCATTTTCAAGATAGGTTAGCACATCGGCTCTCTTAGTATCGGCCATTGTATTTGCTCCTTATTAGTTTTAATTATATTTTTTGATCTTTTAAATTACTTATCGCATTGCCGACATCGGTCATTGGCGACTTCAAAGCCCAAATCAATTTGATCATTGGAGAATTCAAAAGGGATACTAGCTTGGCCAGTGATTCATCCTTGGTCGGCATATCTGCAATTCGTTTGAATTCGATACCGTCCATTACATCCCCATCGAATACAATTCCCTTTACTTCAGGTAGATCATGATCTTTCAAAAACTTTTTTAACACTCGCGCAGGACCAGTTGGATCTTCATAAGAAATAGCAATTGCAGTCGATCCATTTAAATAATCATACAATCCTTCCAATTCATTATTCTTGGCAGCCAACTTTAATAAGGTATTTTTAATTACCTTATATTCTATATTATTGGCATAGAATCCGCGACGCAGTTCAGTAATATCCTCGACATTTAGTCCAAGATATTCTGTTATGTAGACTGCTTTCGCCCTATCTAGCTTGTCAGTCAATTCTTCTACTTGCTTAATATTCTTTGTACTAGGCATTTTATCTACCTGATGCTAGCTTGGTCAACTTTAATGCCAGGCCCCATAGTTGATGAAACGCTTATTTTTTTTAAGTATGTCCCTTTCACCGATGCAGGTTTAGCCTTTATAACTGTATCATAGATAGTTCGGATATTTTCTACCAGCGCATTCTCTTGGAATGAACTTTTTCCACATTGTGTATGAATAATTCCATTTTTTTCTACACGGATCTCAATTTTTCCAGATTTTAATTCTCTTACAGCATTTGTCACATCCATCGTTACTGTTCCACTTTTTGGATTAGGCATCAATCCTTTAGGACCAAGCACTTTACCAAGTTTTCCTAGCTCAGGCATCATATCTGGTGTTGCAATAATTTTATCCATATCATCCCAACCACCTTTAATTTTTTCAAGATATTCTTTACCAACAAAATCCGCACCAGCATCCTTAGCCTCTTTTTCTTTTGGGCCCTGAGTAACCACTAATACTTTTACTTCCTTCCCCGTTCCATGTGGCAAAGTCGTTGTTAAACGAATATTTTGATCTGCATGACGCGGGTCAACACCTAAATTGATAGCCAGGTCAACAGACTCATCAAACTTTACAAATTTTAAATCTTTGACTAATTTGACCGCATCTTCTAAGGAATATTCCTTCATACGGTCTAATATAGTATTTGCAGCTTTTTTATTTTTTGTCACCTTCATTAGTTTGAAACCTCTAATCCCATACTGTTGGCAGTTCCACGGATCATCTCCATTGCCATCTCTAACGAATTTGCATTTAAATCTTTCATTTTAATTTCAGCAATTTCCCGTAAATCTGATTCAGTAACTTTTCCTACTTTTTCTCGATTAGGTTCACCTGACCCTTTTGGAATCCCGGCTTTTTTCTTTAGCAATACTGCCGCTGGAGGTGTTTTTGTGATAAAAGAAAAACTTCGATCAGCATATACGGTAATAACTACTGGAGTAATTATTCCGGCTTTATCTTTAGTTGCAGCATTAAATGCTTTACAAAATTCCATAATATTTACACCTTGCTGTCCCAACGCTGGTCCAACTGGTGGTGCTGGGTTTGCTTGTCCAGCAGGAATTTGAAGTTTGATATAACCTGAAACTTTTTTTGCCATTACTTAGCTTATTTTTCTAATTCTACCTGTAAAAAATCCAATTCAATCGGTGTTGGCCTTCCGAAAATGCTAACAGAAACTTTCACTTTTTGTTTCTCTTCATTCACCTCGTTTACATAACCAGAAAAATCATTAAAAGGACCATCCGTTACTTTAACTGCATCACCAACACGATATGGCGCTATAACTCTTTCATAACCTTCGCGACCTTCAACTTCTCCAAGTATTCTTGTGACCTCATCTTTTCTAAGTGGCTGGGGTTCACCCTTAGCACCAACAAAACTGATAACACCCGTCATATTTTCAACCAGGTGGTATGCTTCCTTAGATTCGCTCATATTAATTAAAATATATCCTGGAAAAAATACCTTATTCTTCACCTTCTTTTTACCATCCTTCATTTCAACAATATTTTCAGATGGTACAAGGATATCTTCCACCTCATTAGAAAGTTTCTGATAGTCTAGCTCAAATAGCAGGTTATCGCGCACTTTCTTTTCTTTTCCAGAGATTACTCTGAGCGTATACCATTCCATATTCTAAAGAACCACCTGTATAACAGTTGAAAGAATTCTATCAATAAAAAACAAAAAAATACTTATTAAAATTGAAAAAGAGATGACAACAAAAGTTGATCCTTTTAACTCACTCCATTTAGGCCAAGAGACCTTTTTCATTTCAAATTTAACATCAGAAAAGAATTTTTTGATCTTATTCATTTATTCTTCAAATAAATTTAATTTTCAAATTCACTTTTTTCTTTTTGCAGGAGTGGCAGGGATCGAACCCGCAACCCCCGGTTTTGGAGACCGGTGCTCTACCAATTGAGCTACACTCCTCTTCGAATCACCCTGATAGCCAAATTGACTACTGGGAAATCTACAGGAAAACTTACTTGGCCTCTTTGAAGACTACATGTTTACGAATAACGGGATCATATTTACGATACTCTACTCGCTCAGGATGCAGTCGTTTGCTCTTGGTTACCGTATAGCGATAACCTGTTCCCGCTGTACTTTCCAGCTGAATAATTGCTCGTTTACTATTGCCAGCCATTTAAGAGTTTTTATTCTACGATCTCAGTGACAACACCAGCACCAACTGTATGACCACCTTCACGAATAGCAAAGCGTAACTCTTTATCCATTGCAATCGGGATAAT
>LUMJ01000517.1_pt1 | contig 14484 bp, 17 predicted proteins | sample 729631 | NCBI WGS metagenome assembly LUMJ01 (sample SAMN03860266, study PRJNA289734) | marine metagenome | biome: seawater column; feature: ocean; material: water; isolation source: Red Sea water column Station 22 - depth 500m | place: Saudi Arabia: Red Sea | collected 2011-10-15 | depth 500 m | reverse complement strand
TTGTCCTTCAATTGACCATCCAATTGAATCTAAAATAAATCTTAATGGGTCTGTAAATGTTTTTGTAAATTGAGTTTCATAATCTACATATTTTTGTATATCAAATTCTCTAGGTAGAATGGTTGAAAAAGATAATACTTGTTCTTTAAATGTATTTGGTAAATTTAACATTAAAAATTTTATCTTATCGCCTTCTTTTATGATTGGATACTTATAAGTTAAATGATTTCTTTTTAAATAATGATTATAAATTAAAGCACCTTTCACGTGTATTGGAGTTCCTTTTTTATATACATTGGAAGTATCTGTATATTTTAAAACATTATTACAAGTTCTAGGAAAAGCAATTTGTTCTGGTGTCATTTTAAAAAATTCTTTTTTAAAGTCTGCTACAAATTTAATTAAATCTTCCTGACCTTTATTCATAATAACACTTATCGCTTCTTTAATCTTCCCACGGCAAACTTCTGGTGTAGAAGATTTAACTGCCTCAACACCCATTACTTTTAATTTAGGGTGTTCATATCGTACACCTTCATCATCAATCAAATTCAACACATACCGTTTCTTAGCGACCCATATACCCTTATTTGCAATGACCTCTCGTTTCATTATCATTTTTTGAGCATACGCATTTACATACATCGCTAGTCGTTTAAAACTATCATCTATGACCTTTTGTAGTTTATCTTCACTTGCCTTATCTAAAAAATCAACTATTTGCTGTATAGATTTTCCTTTACAAACCTTTTCAACTAATGGAGCCATCTTAACATAAATTGAATCTGTATCGGATGCAACTACATAACTTTTATTTTCTGTGCCTAAAACTTTATTCATAAATTTATCAACTGCATTTTCAATCCAACGAATTGATAATTGTCCACCTAAAGTAATTGCCTCTGCTTGTCTTACATCAAAATATCTAAAATATTGATTACCGATAGCACCATAAGCACTATTCAATGCAATCTTTTTTGCCATTTGAATATTATGACACCTTGAAATTTCGTTTTTATAAATTGGGTCTTTTGTTTTTTGATATTCTATTTGTGCTTTGATAGATTGTTTTTTATAAACAACTCTTTCGCCATACATTTTCTCCATCAACTCTGGAAGAAAACCTTGTTTATCTTTTTTAAACATAGCACCATTTGGTGCAATGGTTACATTTTTATCTTTCGCAAAATTTAAATCTACTTTTTCATTTAAAACACTATCAACATTAACACCGTGATGTTGAACACCGACAAATGTTTCTGGTGAAATATTATACTGCATTATTAAATGTGGATATAAACTATTCAAATCAAAAGAAACAATCCAATCGTGCATTCCTAAAGTAGGATCTTTAACATATGCACCTTCATATTTTGTATCCTTTTCGTGGTCCTCTCTTGGAGGAATCATTATATTTTTATTTCTTAAATGATTATAAATTAAAGTATCCCAACATCTAACTTGACTAAACACATCTATATAATTTACCCGAGATTCATATGCCATCGTTAAACATAATTCAACTAATCGCATTTTGTCCTCAAGTTTATCCACTAACTCTACATCTTGGATATTATATTCTACAAATCTTTGATAGTCTTTGGTATAAAAATCTTTGAAAGTATCATATGGATTTTCAACCTTCTCTTCCCCTAATTCTATTTTAGAAATATAATTTAATCTATAACTTTCTCTACGAACATAAGTAAATTTTCTATATAAATCAAAAAAATCTAATACGGTAATACCTAACATATTCCACCATTGAACATTTTTATTTCCAAATTGTACTCGTTCAGCATTAACAATATTCCAAGGTGAGATTTTATTAATCGTATCATTATCAAAAATCTTTCTCATACGATTCATTAAATATGGTATATCAAAAAATTTAACATTCCATCCTGTGATAACATCTGGATGATTTTTACACCAAAATTTTAAGAACTCTAATAATAAATGTTTTTCATCCCTACATTTTATATAAGTTAAGTTTGTTTGTTTGGTTACAAACTCTCCTGTACCCCAAGTTATTAATTGTTTGTTGCTATGATTTTTAACCGTGATACAAATAATTGTTTCATTAGCAGTATCAACATCTGGGAATCCTTGTTCAGCTTCACACTCAATATCTAAAGTAAATATTTTAATTTGATTTTTATCCCATTCAACACCTTGCCCATATTCGTCAGCAATATATTGATATGGAAACCTATCCATTCCATAGATTTTGAATTGAGGCATTGTCTTATAAGTTTCCTTAAATTGTTTTGCCTTTCCAATACTATGAAATAGTTTAGGTTTTAGAAATGTGCCGTCTAGTGTCTGATATATAGATTGCTCTTTTGTTGGTGTATAGAAAGTTGGTTGATAATTAATTCTGCTTAAATAAGGCTTGCCGTCTGCTACTCCTCTTATTAAAAGTTTGTTTTTATATTCAATAACATTTGTATAAAAATTCATAATTTAATCTCCAAATCCATCAATCGCTTTTGGACTAATTCTTTCGTTTTTATCTTCAGGTATATGTACTACAAGTCCATCAAGTCTTTTAGTTAATTTTACTTGACAAGATAATCTACTTGTTAGTCTTGCTGTTTTTTCATAATCTAACCAGGCCTGTTCCTGACTATTATCTTCTGGTAAACCTACTTCATCAATCCATTTTTTATCAACCCAAACGTGGCAAGTAGCACAAATACATTGACCTCCACAAATGGCTTCAATACCTTCTACATAAGGCTGAGCAACATATTTTGCAGCTTCCATTAATGTATTTCCTTCTTCTACATCAATTATTCTTTTACTGCCATCAGGCTGAACAAAGGTTACCTTAATTTCCGACATTAAAATACCTTATTTATTTTCAGTAATAAATGTATATAATGTTTCTGGTTTAGTGTGTTCGTATGGGTCGGTTGTGTTGTTATCTTTTCTTCCTTCTTCAACAAATACATTTTCTATTACGCCATCTTTAACAATAGCAGCATATCTCCACGACCTCATTCCAAAACCAACATCTTCTTTTTTCACTAGCATACCTAATCGTCTAGTAAAATCTCCATTACCATCAGGAATCATTTTAACATTTTTGATTCCTAAATGTTCTGCCCAAGCATTCATTACAAAGGTATCATTAACAGACACACAATAAATTTCATCTATGCCTGCCTCTTTAAACCTATCGTAGTGTTGGTCAAAACCTGGTAGTTGATAGTTGGTACAAGTCGGTGTAAATGCACCAGGTAAAGAAAATAGGATTACTTTCTTTCCTAAAAATAAGTCAACGGTTGACTTATCAACCCATTCGCCGAGTTCTCTACATTTGAAAACGACATTTGGTAGTTTTTCACTCATAATATATCTTCCTCCTTCAAGTCTTTATAATTATGCTTCACTCTCTTTCGGTTCTGAATCCGAAGGTCGTGAATCTTCAGCAGCTAAATCAGCTGTAGTTTCTTCCTCTTCTTCATCTGCTCTTTGTTTTTGCTCTTCAGCAAATCCTTGTGCCAGAACTTCCGAAGTAGAAGGTTCTTTTTTTACATCCGTAGATGATTTTTTACCAATGTTATATTTCGCTTGAAGATTCCAATCCTTCTTTTCTTTAAACGCAATTATTTTAATTTGCGATAAAGGAGCTTTATCTTCAACAGCTTCTTTCTTAACTATTGATAACAAATTCCAGTCCTGCAATAAACTTGCAACCGTGTTTCTTCTTTGTATATCGTTTTGGATTAATGTTGCTTTCTTGCCGTCTAAAGCAAACAATTCTTTGAAATGTACTATATAATATTTACCTTGTTTGTGTAGTATGTGGCAAGATTGATATAAAATTTTATCTTTTCTACTTGCAACTCCTATTCGGGACAAAGTCTCCCTTATTTTCAAAAAGTCGTCTGGCTGTTTCAATGTTATTTCTAACATACTATCAGGCGACCATTGTATAGATTCATCACTCATTTTTTGGTTCTCCCACCTTTATCAAGTTTCTGTTTTATTAATTCAATATGTGTTTTTGATAGTATGTCCAGAGCAACTCTAGCTTTTTGATTGCTATATCCATAATATTCCTTTACATACTCAAGGTTTTTTGGACGACTTGTGGATAACCACCTGCCTCCAAACCTTCGTTTCTTTCTTATACTATTTAGAAGAAAATGGAACTGCAGCCTCTTAGCCAGGCCGTGTCTTTGGTTCATTTCATTGCCCATTAAAATAGTATCAACGTGTTGGGATAAACAACGATTAATAACAAAAGGTGGGTACTTCTTTTCCCAAGTTATGTCATCGCTGTCTAATAAATTTTGTTTGCTATAATTGATTGCGTTTAAATATTCTGATAACTTATATTGATTATGCGTACTCGCCATATTTTTTAGTTCTCCATCCAGAATCATTTGTTAATACATCTGCATTTGGGTCTGTTATCTCTCTTATATTTGAAACTTTATGTGGTGTAAAACGCTGTTCAATATCTTTGCCTGTATCACTATAAACAAAGGTTGTAATTGTTTTTGGTTCTAATACATCAGCACCGAACGGTATGGGTTGTATATCTAATTCAAATTCCCAACATTTACTTGTTGGAGTTTGTTCTTTAGTTTCTTTAGTCATTCTATAACCTTATACTAATATTTATTTTATTAGATGTCCAAAGAAATCAATATGATAACTTGTCATATAAATTACAAAACTTAAATATACAAATATACAAATTAAATATAATAACATAAACTTCATTATTTAAACTTACATTGTGCCATTATTTCTGTTAAACAAGCCACAAGATTAATCTCTTGGTCTGCAACAAAGGCACTCTTATATTGATAATCTGCAATGACTAAAACTGCTTGTGGGATAGATTTAGAATCTAAATGTTTATATAATACATCATAGATATTACTGAATAGAGAAGATGGATCCTTATCTAGGTTTTGTATAACCCATTTTCTCATATCACTAAATCTTTTTTCTTTTAATAATCTAACTAATTCTTTATTATTGATTTCAGAAATTGAAACTAAAATACCACTATCTATTTTACCTCTTACTGAATATCTTTGTAATTCATTTATGGTTCTTCTAAAATCTGGATAGTGTCTTTGTATTAATTCTGCAACTACTTTTTTATCAGCACTAATACCTTCTTCTTTTAAAAGGTCCATTAGTCTATCTAATAAAGCAATAGCCGTTGTTACCTTTTGACCATTAGAAATTCTAAAGTCAATTACGGTACAACGACTATGCAGGGCAGGTATAATTTTGTTTTTGAAATTGCAAGTAAATATAAATCTACAATTTTTATAAAATATTTCTATAAAATTTCTTAAAGCAGGTTGTACTGAATCTGGATTCATATAATCTGCTTCATCTATAATCACTACTTTGTGATTGGAAGTTTCAGTTAAAGATATTGTGGACGCAAAATTTTTAATTTGTGTTCTTAATGTATCAATGTGCCGACCTTCATCGGAACCATTAATCATTATATAATCACAACCTATTTCTTCACATAAGGCTCGTGCAACGGTAGTCTTACCTGTACCTGCAGTACCAGACAATAATAGATTTGGTATTTCTTTTTTATTTAAAAATTCTGTAAATGTATTTTTTAAGTCATCACTTAAAATACAATCAGATATTTTTTTGGGACGGTATTTTTCAACCCACAAAAAGTCACTCATAATATATTTACCTTCTAATTAAAAATCGAATCAGCTTCTAACGCAATCCAATATTCAACTTTCGCTTTGTTATTAACAAAGTGTGCTATCTTTTGTTTAGATAGAACTACATCATAATCACCAGGAATTAATTTCAAATTTTCTGTTTTGATATAAGCTGTAAAGTTAGTATCAGCAACGCCAACACTTATTGAAGATTGATTAGAATTACTATTTTTCTTATCTAAAGCAACTAGTTTAATTTTACCATCTTCACCTTTAATTGCAAGGTCTGGTAAATCTAAATTTACAAATAGTTTCTTTAAAGATTCATAACTATTATTCTTCAATTGAAAACACACAGATAAATCTGGCATTTTTATTTCTTTAGATGGTGTAACCAATGTTTCCTTATCAGCAAAAGCATACCGAGCAGTCAATGAAGATTTTTCATCATTGATTGTCATACTAGTTTTGCCATTAAACTTAATTACAGGTGATTGAAAAGAATCTATTGCTCTTAAAAATTGGGGTAAATCATATACTCCAAATTCTTGCTCAATGTCTTCCTTAATCTCTGCCTTTGCCACTATATTTTTCATAGTGGACATTGTTTTAAGTTTATTACCAACTCTAAATAATATGTTTTGGTTAATATCGGAAAAGTTCCTTAAAACGGTTACCGTATCACTTGATAGTTTCATCATTTCTCCTTATCATAATTTAATAATAATATAATATAATGGGCGGCCTTGATTAAGTCGCCACGATTATATCCGTTCTTCTTGCCATACCTACACAAATACTTTATAGCATTTGCGTGGCAAAAATCTTTACCTATGTTCAATGTTTTGAATAGGTCTTGTACTTGAAAACCATCTTTACCTGTTGAGTAATGTTGGTTGTAAGTACCTTTGATATAAGTTAAAATTTCTTCTACAATTTTATCTTCATTATATTTCATAATATATAGAATCTATTATATCAAAATACCAGTAAATGTCAATATGCTATCTTATTGAGTAGCAACAGGACAATTAGGGTTCTCTAAAGCTTCATCTAATGCACTAGTAACCGTAGTTAATTCTTGGCCAACAGATTCTAATTGAGTTATAATTCTTTCTCTTTCAATCTCTGCCTTAACTCTTTCACCATCTGCTTTTACTACACTATCTTTTAAAGCAATTACTTCTTGCTCATAACTAGTAATGACAGCTTCTAAAGCAACAAGATTAGCTGTGTTTTGATTTTCTATTGTTTCTCCAATATCAATCAACCCACTAACTTCAGCTTGTAAATTGCTTATCTTATTTTTTTGGTCTACCGTAATGATTAATAAAGCAACCACTAGTATAAAATAAAGAACCGCTTTTGTTGTAAACTTCTTTTTAATGTTTTTAAACATTGTAGTCTCCTATTTTTTAGTATCAATTAATTCGCAAGTAATCTCATCAGCTTGTAATCCAGCATTCTTATCATATATCCATACATAAGAAAAGTGAACTTGGTCACCTTTTTCTACGCATTTTTTTCCGAATGATAGTTTTGGATTTTGTACACAACTGACTAAAATCAAACTCATTAAAATGATTAATAATTTATTCATAATTTCCTTTTATATTATATTTTATATTATATTAGTATTTATTATACAAGATTCTCTGGGATATGTCAATGGGTCACGCTAAAAAAATAGGGCGATATTTCTACCGCCCTATCTGTATAAAATGTTAATTATTTAACATTTATTGTTTTTAGTTTCTTACCTTCTGGAATTATCTTCTCCATAGATACTCTTAAAAGACCGTCTTTCAATTCAGCGCCTTTGACTTCAACATCATTAGCAATTGAAAAAGACCTTTTGAAATATCTTTTAGATATACCTTTATGTAATACTTCTCCATCTTCATCCTTTTCAGAAGCTTTTTCTTCCTTCTTGGTTTCAATGGTTAACATTCCATCTTCAACATTGACATTAATGTCCTTTTTGTTAAATCCTGCAAGAGCGATTTCAATATCGTACTTGTTTTTACCAGACTTAACTATGTTGTAAGGTGGGTAGTTAGTAGTAAGAGCAGGTGTTAGATTGAAAAAATTATCATCAAACATTGATTCAAAATGGTCGAACATTGAATCAAACCCTACTGATACTGGTCTTAACTTGTTAAAAATAGATAGTGCTTTATTGGTCATATTAACCTCCTTTATAAGCAAAGTTATCTTAATTTAATATTGTAATACCCTTAATGGCGTATTACTCTATTATTTATATAAGAACTTTTTTGTGTTTTTCAAGCCCTTATTTTATAGGGTTGTTTTTGATTAACTTAATAACCAGGGCACAACCCTAAGCCATCTACGCCTCTACAAAGACTTATGAATTGCTTTGTAGCATAATATATATATCAGACACATACGGCATAGAATCTCTAAATTCTTTTTACTTTTTTACCTTTAATATAAACATATCCCATCATTTCCTCGTGTTTCTTACGAGCTTTAGCAAGAACTTTAGCTCGTTCTTTTTGTTTTTCAACTCTTTTTTCTGAAGGTTTTTTGTAATATTGTCTATCTCTATAATCTTTTATAATACCTGCTTTTTGAACTTTACGCTTTAATACTCTCATAGCCTGTTCAACATTATTATTTCTAACTACTACGGTTATACTCAATTTAATTTACCTCCTTTTCTTTTGGCAACAAACCTAATTGTTCATCAATTCTTTTAGAGTTTTTCTTATAGACTTCTTTAAAGGAATGATAATTTAAAGTTCCCATCATTCGATTATAATTTTTATGAGCAAGTCTTATGTTTTCTGGATCATTAACTTGATTATCATTAAATAGACCCAAACTCTTTGCTTCGATATGACAATATTGTAAATCTTCTATTGGATAAAATCTGCCATTCATATCACATTTGATTTTCGTACCCTCTGTTTGTCTGGTTCTAACTTTTCTTTTAGTGTCTATAGATAATCCAGTTAAAGGTTTAACAATTATATCTAACTTACCTAAACCTAAATCCTCTTTTGATGTATCGTAAAGGTAATCTAACACTAGTCTTAATCCAAAATTTAACAAATTCTTTTTTGTTCTATACTTACAAATAGGATAAGTCTGGTCGTCTGGTGCGCTTTCTTTCCAAGTTTTCTCGAATAGTAATTCACTAGAAGAATGTAAAGTATCGTGGATATCATCCATTTTTTTAGCAAACTTTTTCCAATCATTTTCTCTTATCTGAAATTTTCCACCAAATCTTAATTCAATATCGCTTATTATATAGGTTAGTAAATGAAAAGAAATAAAATCTTTTGGTAATTTATTAACCGATTGAAAAAATAAACATCCATAGTCATTCATTCTTGACATCCAATTTGCTACAGGATTAGCAACTTCTTCTATTCCTATAATTTTTGATTGTATATCTCTTTCAGATAATTGTTTCCAATCATTCACAGGTATTCGTCTAACAGCATTCAATGAATTGATGAATAGATAACATCCATTCTCAAAGTAAGAAGCATTTTTATCAACTTCATCTTTCAATATTATTCCTTTATCTACGGTTTCAATATCAAGATTATTTTGTAATTTATATAACGGATGAAGCTTCTCATCATTTTTCTTTTCATTTGTTTGAAAAGAAAAATCACTAATATAATTTATTACTGCGTGCTCTGAACTTCTAAATGCTTCCCAAGAACTAAATGATTCACCACTATTTACAAATTTATTATTTCTTGATATTGTTTCGGGATTTAAATTTGATGCTTGAATCACTATACACATTTCATAGTCTAAAAAGTCTTCCTTTATGTGTGGGTATTTAAATATTTCTTTACAACTCATATTAGATATATCTATTGGTTCATTAGTATTTGGATCTTTGTAAAAGTTTTTTAACTCTTTTAAATCACTTTTTTGAATAGCACCTGATAGTATGGGTGTCTTATAATCTCCATGTAAAAAATCATTTAAATCATCTAATCTGTGAGAAAATGATGAAGCTTCATATTTTGCTGTTATTGTTTTTTTTAAAATGTGAGAATATACTTCTTTAGGTTCTTTTAATTCTGTGACCATACCATTCTGACCATATTCCATTTGAATAAAAGGATAACATATTATGTTATCTTTTTTTGCTTTATCTTTTTTTCTTTTTCTTTGTTTTTTAGCATTAGGATTAATGCTGAGAATAGATGGCATTTGTTCTAATACTTCTCTTGGTAATTTACTCTCATAATTAAAAAGATCCCTAATCTTTACAAAAATGGTTGATGTTCTTTTAGTTTTTTTAACTATTTTATCTATCACTTTATACTACCGCTTCCTATTATATCCCAAAAATTTTTCTTTTGTTTCATTTTTTATAATTTCTTGTTTCCATAATTCTATTGAAGCACCACTATCAACTTTACTATATAAATCTACAAAAGATGTTTTAACATCCTCATCAAATCTATTAGTACAAACTGATATAGCCTTCATTTTGTTTTTAAAGATACCATATGCCTCAGCGATGTGGACTAATCTTCTTGTTGAGATAATCTCATCAACGCCTCCGTCAAAATATGTTCTTCTAATTACATCTGCCCAGGTTACTAAATTTTTAGCAAATTTAACATCTGATTTTCCAGCAGATTTCAGTTTAGTATTAACTATTTTTTCCTCTGTTTTAGCAGCAGGATATTGTTGTTCAAAGGTAACTGGAAATCTTTCCAGGAACGCCTCGTTCAAAACATTAGTTCCTATAAACTTACCATCTTCGGATCCTTGTCCTTTTGTGTTAGCAGTAGCAATTACATTAAACCCAAATTTCGGTTTAACCCATTTGTTAATTTTCTTAACATAGATACCACTACCTTCAAGTATTGGTTGTAAGCACATTATCTTATTACTTGCCAAATCTATTTCATCAAGTAAAAGAACAGCACCTCTATTCATTGCTTCAATAACCGGACCATTTTGCCAAACGGTTTGACCATCTTTAAGTCTATAACCTCCCAGTAAATCATCCTCGTCAGTTTCAATTGTGATATTAACTCTTATCATTTCTCTTTTTGCAACAGCACAAGCCTGCGTCACCGCAAGTGTTTTACCATTACCAGATAATCCTGTAATAAACACAGGATAAAATCTTTTAGAAGTTATGATATTTTTAACATCACTAAAATTACCGAAATTAACAAAGTCTTTATCTTTATCTGGTATTACATTTTCTGTTAGCGAACTAACTATGTAAGCAGCTTTCGATTCTGGTTTGTCGTTTTCTATTTTAGGTGTTTTAACAACATCTGATACATCGCCTTTAAGAGGTAATTTATAAACTCCTCTACCAACTTTGTACTTGTCGTTTTTTAACCAAGAAGGATTTTTGATAACCTTCTTTTCAACTAAAGCATTTATTTGAGCTCTAGTGACCGTGTCTTTTTTATATGTTTTGTGTAAAACATCAACAACGGATTTTTGTATTTCATTAAGTTCCATAATATAAGTTTTCTCCTTTCATAATATAAGTCTTAATTCCTATAGCTATGCTATCATTTTTTATCATAGAAGTCAAGCGTAAATAAGCATAGTAATACATACGGTTTATGCGACCTCCTTGATAAATTTCTGTAATAATACTCTGGAAATTAATCTTTCTTTCATACTATTAGCAAAAATTCTTGTAATTTTTCCTTTTTTCATATCTTGTTTAATATCAGATAAATCAGTTTCTTTAACTTGGGTATCTGCCTTAACATAAAAGTATTTGTCATAAGCAGTATTAATATCAGCAAGACATTTATCTTTATTAAATGATGTTCTTGCCAATTTTTCTTTACCATAATCACATCTAAAATGCCAATATAAATCTTTATATCTTCTAACTAAAAAGAATCCAATTGCCTTAATTCCGTGTCTTTTTTTCAAGTAAGTTATTAATCTTCCTGTTGTAGAGTGTTTTGGATTACTTCTGGAATAACCATCACAACTAACATATTTCTTCCCTAGTTTTAACCAAAGTTCTCCATAATTTCTTAAACCGTTAGAACCACCATCTGTTAAACATACTAAAGCAACCTTATCTGTTTTATAATCATTTCTAAATTTTCCAATTATTGTATCCATAGCAATTAAAGATTCATCTAAAGGTGTTGAATGTAATCCATATTCATCTGGAGGACCTTTTAACCATCCTACACTTTTATATTGTTCCATACTTCTTCTAGCATAATGGTGATTATAATAAACACCATATCTATGTAAATATTTGGCACTTTTATACATATCAGTTTTTGATTGTTTATGTGTAAATAATTGAATCAATCTTGTTGATTGGTCACCTTTTACTATATTGTCTCCTTTAGTAAATGGATCATTTAATTTATGTAATCTTTCATCATTGTTGTCGTATCTATGATTGTTAACAAATTTATATACTGAAAAAGGTATATTAATTTTTCTAACAAATAATACCAAGTTAATTAATTGTTCAACCGTAGGTAACAAGTGGTTACTCATACTACCTGACCAATCTAATAAAAATATCATTCCGTGGTTCTTCTCATTTGGAACTATTGTAATCTTTTTAAATATATCTTCCGCAAATTTATAAGTGTATAATTTTAATGGGTCAATCACACCAGTTTTTGCTGTTGATGACCTTGCGTGTAATCTAGCATTTTTTCGCATTTCAAATTCTTTAACTAGATAGTTAACCGTTCTTATTGAATTGTGTAAAAATTGTTTAAATACTTTTTCGTGTTCTTGTATTCCAGATTTATAATCTGAACTTCTATCTCTATATTCTTTTAATTCTTGTTGAGCATTATCTAATAAAAATTTCTTATTTGGTACAATCAATTTTTTAAGATTTACTTTAAAAGGTAATTTATAATCTCTTTCATAAGCTTTGTCATCTGACATTTGTTTTCTAGCTTCTTCGTATGAATCAGCAGTAGCAGCTTTAAGTGGTATTTCCCCACCTGCATTATTTGAAAATCCTTTAAACTTTTTAGATTTGTTTTTTTCTTCTTCTTCTTTTTTTAATTCTTCTTTAGATTTTGATGTTGAATTTCCTTCATCATCTTTTTTATCTTTATCATCTTTACCAGATGAAGCACCTTTTTTTTCTTCTTCTTCTTTTAATTTCTTATCTAAAAATTTATCTAATTTATCACTAGCAGAATTATCTGATCCATCATCTTTTCCTTCAACAGAATTTTCACTATCACTTTGACCTTCTTCTTCTTCATCATCCTTTGAAGGAGGTGGTGCGTAAATATCTGCCATTGGGTGATTATCTAAATTCGGTATTTTAGACATTTGATTTTTACAATGTCCTAAAATATCTGTTGCAAGTTTTTTAACATCAGCAAATGTTTTTAATTCATCAACTAACTTAACAAAGATTTTTTCTTTTTTATCAAAATCTAATTTTAATGTTTTTGATGATTTAAACCATAGGTTGATTTTATCAATTGTTAAATAATCGTTTAATTTTCTACCTTTAGTTTTAAAGAAATTGTCTTTATATAATTTTTTAAATCCTTCTAAATAATCTTTTTTAAGACCAGGATATCTTTTTTGAATTTTTTTATCTATTCTACAATCTTCCAACACATTAACAAACGACCTATATTCTTGTGTTTTTTTACTCATCTTTTCCCAAGAATCTGAAGGTGTCCATAATGCGTGGGCAACTTCGTGTCCCACTAACATATCATATACATTTTTGGATTTGTGTTCTTTTTTAAATATTGGGATTGTTAAAATTCTGTTTTTGACATCAAACGAAGCTGTTGCAGCTTTGTTTTCTTGTACTTCTATATTTTCTGTTGCAAGTAATTTGGCAAGTGTAGATTTTTTCTCTACATCATTATCTTCTGATTTTTTCATAGTGTAATTAATCATAATATACGTATATCCTATCACCATTCAACGTGAATTGCAAGCATTATTTGGTTGCATAAACACTAGGTTATTGGGAATAGATGTTCTTGTTTTGTTCTAATTTAACTGAATTTACGGTTTTTTGAATATAAAAGTAGGTTCGTATTTACGACCTGAAGGAAAGTCTTTAGTTTCGATTCGTTTTTCGTGTGAGTCTTTTTGTTGTGTAGATAATGATAACCACCAAGTATCTGCTCTATCAAATCCCGCTTCTAGTGCTAGTTGCACCGTATCTTCTTCAAAGGTTTTATATTGTTTTGTATTCGCAACATTGATTGCCATAAACTTACCTGGCTTAAGACCTATATAAGCGTTCTGGAAAGTCTTTTTCAAAAACTTCTCTTTCCACATATCTTCTTCTGGAAACTTTTTAAATGATTGTTCTTCTTCTTCACCATATTGTTCCCAACCAAAATAAGGTGGACTTGTAAATACAAAATCTAATGTATCTGGTTGTGGTACATATGTTTCACTTCCTTGTTTTAATAATTTATATGTTTTGTGAGTGTGTCCATATTCTTCTTTTATTTTAAGTAATCCTTCATATGTTGGAACACACGGATCCGTACCTATATAATTTACCCCAGCTGCAATTGCACCTAATAAACGACCCCCATATCCCATACTAGGATCCCATACTAGTCCTGCGTCTGTGCCTTCTAATGGACTATCTTTCTCTACAAATATATCATATAAAGCAGCCGCAGCTGTAGGTCTAAAATTTGATACCATTTGAGTACCAGAGTATCTTCTTAACATAGACCTCATATCTGATTCAGTAATGTTGTAATAATTCTTTTGTTGAAAAAATGTACCTGATAAAATCTTTTGAATACCTTTTTTTAAATGCTTTTCATCTTCCCATATTTCCATAGGGGTT
>LUMJ01000947.1_pt1 | contig 14493 bp, 22 predicted proteins | sample 729631 | NCBI WGS metagenome assembly LUMJ01 (sample SAMN03860266, study PRJNA289734) | marine metagenome | biome: seawater column; feature: ocean; material: water; isolation source: Red Sea water column Station 22 - depth 500m | place: Saudi Arabia: Red Sea | collected 2011-10-15 | depth 500 m | reverse complement strand
AACTTACTACTTTTACCATACTCGTACCTTTATTTGGTTATTCATTTAAACACATATTCATTTTCAACCATTATACCAAGGTGTAAATGTATTTATACACTTTTAGTCTTCTACTTTCACTTCTTCTTTTTTTTCTTCAATATCTGGAAGAATATCTGGCCATGTATCTTTAACCAATTTATAAGATAATCCCTTATAAGATAATTTCTGATCTTTAACTGCTATAAGAAGTTTAGCATCTGCTGGGTCAAGTCGTTCTAATAATTGAACAAACATTCCCTCTCTTCTCAACATAGGAAGATCGTGTGGACTTGGATCAATATAATAATCTAATTTTTTAACTTCAAAGTGCAAAGATGCATCTGCTGTATTTTGATTGGGATTATAAGGAGGCACTCCTTTGGGAAGTTTCCATTTTACATCTGGATGATAATTCAACTGCAATAATGCTTTAGTTGCAAAATTTTCCCTATCTTTTAAAATTTGTCGTTTCTCTTCTCTTGTCTTAGCCTTACCAACCATTTCAAGAGTTTCAACTATATTAACTTCTGGCATTACATATCTCCTATAAATTGTTTATCTGTCAATGCAATAGTTTCGGTTTTCATGTATTTTCTATTTTCATGAGTTACATATTCTGATTCATCCATGCCTTTTGACCAGACTACATTTATATCTGGATAGAATACCCCTACAGACCTCTTAGGAGTACCGTCGGGGTAATAAGCCATTGCAACACATTTAGGAATCACTTTATGTTCTTCATGTTTTCCAGAAAACATTCCAATCCAATCTCCATGTTTCAGATAATGTTCACAATATCGAATATATGATTTCTTTCCATCTACTTTATTTGAAGCCTTCTGTTTATCTTGTGGAGTATTTCTCATACTTCTCGCTTCTTTACTAAATTGCGAAACATATTCTTTAGATGTTTTAATCCATTCTTTCACGTTCTTAAAAGAATATATATCATCATCTGGAAGTGCAAGAACCGTTTTATTAATATTTTTGTATTCTGCCGGTTTTCTCTTCTTACGCATTTCTGTCATACGTTCACGTAGAGCCTCACGTTGTTCTTCTGTAATTTTACGAGTACGTTTCACCTTCATTGGTTTACGTTCAACAGTCACTTTCTTTCTTGCCATTACGATTTTTTCTCCAAGTTATTTTTAATGGTTTCTAACATCATTGTCCACTGTTTTGCAGTAGTTTCAATGTCATAGTGCATATCATAATATTGCTTCTGGAATGCAAGTCCAGCCTGAACTGGTGCTTCCCAAAAGTTATCAATTGCATCCTTCAGAACATATGCAAACTTTCTGGCATGTTCTGTCTTGTCTAAAACAAACCCATACATCCATGCAAAATTTGCACACGTTTCTGGAAGAACTGCAAGATTCGGACACACAACAATACACGATGCACTCATTGCTTCTATCACAGAAATACATCCTGTTTCTGGATATACATTTGGATATGCAAGAATATGTGTTTGTTGTAGTGCTGATCGAATTTCTTCATTGGAAACTGTTCCATGATAATTCACATTAGGAGTTTCTTTACATGCATTATAAAGAGGTTCCCACTCTTTGTCTTGTGCTTCCCATCCATATAACTTAAAACTTGAATATACATCAAGTACTACATTCTCTAATTTCAGTGCTTTAAATGCACCGATCAATACATCCAATCCACGATGTGGTGTAGAAATATATGCAAGTCTTATTGGGCCGTCTTTTGGTTTGGTATGTACTGGAATTGGTTCAATTGCATTTTTTAGAACAACACTCTTTTCATATTCAACATCAAGATCAATATTATATTTTTCAAGCGACCAATCAGAAGGAAATACAAATCGTTCAAATTTGTCACGATACGATTTGTCTTTTAAAAATTGAACTTCTGGATCTTTCGATGTGTCTTGGAACCAGAGAATTTTCGGTTTGTCTTCGTATTCACGAACCCTTGAAAGAATGATCTGGAAGTAGTTCCAGAGATCTTCTGGCACTCTCTCCTTGACTCTTTGATAAATTAATTCACTACCACCCTTTGCATTCTTTGACTGCTCAACAACATCACCTTCTTTTGGAAGTGGTGGGAGTCCTTGTTCTTTTCTTTTCCGAATTTCTTTTATTTTGGAATCATCGAACTTCATCATACTCATTCGGGTTCTCCGATTTTATCAAGAGCTTCGACTTTTTCCAATGCTTCCATTGCTTCTTTATGGGAAGTATCTTCTTTTTCAAAGAACTTTTTTATTTTTTCAAAGAGAAATTTAAACATAATTTTTCACTTTCTTTATTATATTATAACAAATCATTAACTATTTGTCAAGTTTTTTATTTAAATAAACTATACTGTTGTATTCCATTTAATTTGTGTTCTAAAAAACCATCTTTCCAAACTTCTACATCTTTACCACATTGTTGCATATCAGCTGCAACATTTAATGCATCATTTAAATTAAATTTAACTACTTTATTGTCTTTTGTTTCAATCGAATATGTACTACTATGCAAGTTGGGGGTTTGCATTAATGCTCCTATAAGTGAAATCCTGTCTTGCAGATATAATAAGAATCTACAATATCAGATACGGGGTTAGAAATTTTAGTTGATTTTGGAGATAATTGACTCTGCAAATCAACATGTGATTCTGTCAAAAACTGTTCATACATTAGTTCTTTATTGGCATTTCCCTTTCCTGTGGCGTGTTTTTTAATTACTGTGGGTGGAATTGTTATATAATTAAATTTTTCATCTTTAAGTTTCATTTTGAGGATTCCCATATTCTCCGCAATATGAAATACTCTTCCAGTTGCAGCGAATGCATAATCTTCTAGATATACATGACTTACTCTTCCATTGAACCATCGAATACATTCAATAGTCCATTCAGAGAGCTTTTGATATCTTTCTATCTCTTGTGAATATTTAGGATATTCATGTGCCTTGAATACATCAAAGGTTTTTTGAGATTTTGTTTGTTTCAAAAAGTGAAATTTACAATTTTCAAATTTTATTTCATCATTAATTACTTCAGCCACGCATATTGCAGGAGAAGTTAAAGAGTAATCAATTCCTGCAACATATTCATTCGTAATCATCATAGAATTCTGGTTCCATCAAAATTCCGCAGAACGAACAATGAAATGCTGGTTCTGCGGATTGAACATCATCCGAATCGTAAATCATGGTATATGTTGCATTACAGTTACTACATTCTACATCCAATTCGACTTCCATTTCTCTCCAATTAAAGGTCTACTATTTCACATCCACCGTCAGCAGAACATGCCAGTTCCTGTGAAGCAACTGTATAATCTTTCTGCTCATAATTAGACAATTTTGACCAATCCACTTCTTGTGGTATTTTGGCAAAAAGTTCATCGTATTCTTGTTTTGTACAATCTTGATACGGTGCTTGTCTGTATGTATGTTCACTAAATGGTAAAAATGAAATTCCACTAATTGAATCAAAATTGTTCCACACCCATGCTCCAACATCAAACCATTCGTGTTCTTTAACAGAAACCGTAATAGATGGTTTATGTTCACACCAATGTTCTTGATATTTAGTCCAAAGTTGTAACTGTTCAATTGCAGTCATATCTTTGCGACAAATTGCATCTTTAGGACTTTCCATTGGAAAAGAAAAAACAGTTGTATGTTCTGGTTTAGTTACATCTGGTTCATTTGGAAAATTTGCCTCTTTCATCATCTTGCAAAGAGGATCTTTGTTATCTGCTCTTATAGTGCGGATATAATAAGGATTATGACGGGCATGAATACCAGAAGCACTATCAACAAGCTGAGAAACAGTACCACTTGGTTTGACACAAGTAATGGCAGCGGATCTTTTGATTCCAAGTTTGTCTGCCCATTCTTTGTTTGTTTCATATGCTACCTTTCTGAGATCTTCTAGAAGATTCTCTAATCCTTTTTTCTTTCCATTTGTGTATGGATTGTCTAAGATGCCGGTAAGTGAAACTCCAAGAAGTCGCTCGTCGGCACAGTTTTTTTCCCACTCTTTGGTGAGGTATCTGAAGTTTGTAAGAGTGGATTGGAAAGTTCCAAGAATTGTTGCAGTCCTAACTTTCTTAGAAAGAGATTCGGGAGTGTCCCATCTTCGGATAACACATTCAGACAGGTTACAGAATTCTCTGCTTCTAAGAATGATCTCGCTGCAGGGGTTAGTTCCAAAATCATTTCTTGGTTCTCTTCGTTTAACAAATCCTCCTTGTCCATCTGGTTCCTTTTCGTTTAATGACATTACTTGATTTTTGGCCGACAAACCATTGTATATTCCACGCTCCCCAGATTTTGAATCATAGAGGGATAACCATTCTCGCATATAAGTTCCAACATCTTCTACGAACACCTCCTACCACAACTATTTCTGCAATTTTACAAACAATATCATGTGCTTCAATAGGTTTAAGTTTTCTTCCAGCCGCATCTTGAAACATCTTTGTTGAAAAATGAAACAAATCATCTAGAGGTTCTGGGCCGGATGCTCTTCCACCAAATGTCTTTAATGGTTTCCCGGCTTCACGAACTTTAGTAAGATCCCATTTTGGAATCTGTCCTGTCCACAATAAACTCAAAAGTTCTTTAAATGCTTTTGCCCATCCAAGTTTTGAATCTGCAACAACGATAGTTGTGTCAGTTGGATGGAATTCTTCTGCAATTACTGGAAGATGATTTACGTATTCTGCTTCTACACTAAATCCTACACCAGTTCCATTCATAAGAACATAAAGTATTTCATCAAAAGAACGTGGCGAGTCAACTTTAACATATGAACAATTGTAACCGGCAACGTTCTCTTTTCTGAGTGCATCTCCTGCTGTCATCAAACATCGCATAGAAGGCATGACATTCAATGCCAAAACCTCTTTTCTTAATTCTTCAAGAACACCATTATCAAGAGAATAATCACACATCTCTTTAAGATGTTCTTGAAAAAATAAAAAATAACGATCAACTGTTTCTCCCCAAGTTTCTCTTCGTTTTTTATCGTAATCCCACCGAGCATAACGTGATAAATGAATAAACTGTTGGTATTGTGTCGGCAAGGTGGCAGTGGGATTGGGTTGGTTCATTTTTTCCTCCAAGTGGCGAGCTGTGTTTTTGCAAATAGACTTTTGTACGTGTTCTTATTTATTATTTCAATTAATCTTGATTCTTGTATACTCGCAAGAACCATATCATTCAAATCTTTACAAGCAACCGAATCAGGCCAAATACAAATATTCCAACCATTATCAATTACTTTTTCCATTCTAGAAATGATTTCTTTATTTCTAGGTTCATTGTCAAAGATCATCGTTCCTCTATGATCATCTAATGCATCGGAAATCTCTTTCTGAGATCTCAAATTTACATCTGATCCTGCCATTGCGATACAATTCGGGAGAAACATCGAATCGAAAGGCCCCTCTACAACGTAGAAAGGTTTCTTGAGATTGAGTCTATCAAGTCCAAAGATCTTAGGGGAATCCTCATGTACCTTAATAGTTATGTACCGAAGCAAAGTATTCGTGAATGCTCTACCTTGAAATGCAATTAAATTCTTATCTGAGTCATAGAAGGGAATAATAATTCTCTGTTCCTTCTCCGCTAGATCATAATCACGTTTTGTTACCTCTGATACAAAACTTTTAAAGTCCTCTGTATAATATAGGTAACTTAGAAATTGAGGCGGGATTGCACGATTAACCAGATATTTCTTTGCAAAATGATTATCATCCAAATCACTTATTCGGGGAAGATTGATCTTAGTATGAAATATTGTTTTCTTGTGTTTGATAATTTCTGGCTCAGATGTATTTGATCCTCTGCCTGTTACGCCCTCTTTATATCGTTCCAATGCATAATCTTTATACAGCTCACCATCCAATTTTTTAAGGAAATTGGAAAAAGTAGTACTCTCTCCACAATTATGACAACGATAAAATAGATCTGTTCGTTTTTGATAGAAATATCCCCGAGCTTTAGTTTTGCTCTTTTGGGAATCTCCACATAAAGGACATCTAAAATTATAGAGTCCTTCGTTTTTTCTTTTAAATAGGGGTAAACGTGAAGAAAGAAGATTCACGTATTTTGTGTCGATATAAGAAGGCATAATATAATCCTAATTTGATTGTGATACTTTTATTATAACACAATCAACTAAAATGTCAAGTTTAATTAGATAAAATTTTGGGAACTACGTGGACTAGGAAAAAAGTGAATGCTGTTGCAACACCGATAACAATCCATCTCCACTTCTCTAGGGATTCGACTTTTTTAAATAATAAGTTAATATCAGTATCAATTTTAGCTTCAGTTTTATCGATCATAACAGTCATTTTATCATGAAGTTCTCCGATTCGTGTGTGGAGAATCTTCAATTCATCTCTAACTTCATTATCATTTGTTTTATGCAGTTCTTGGCCTGCAAGTAAACGACCAATATTCTCTGAAAGTACATTAAGTTTACTGGAAGTATCACTTAATTTTTTCATCAAGGCATCAAGTTCTTTAGTGCGGAACTCATCCTTGATTTTCAGAGTTTGAATTTCAGTTTGTAGTTGATGGATAGATTCTTGTTCTGACATAAGATAATTCGGCCGGTCTGACTTCCTCTATGAACTGTTTTATAAAATGAGCAAAGGCTTTTGGTGTAAATGTGTTATTATGCACCGTCCACGATTCTCCATTTAGTTCTGGATCGTGACCATCATTATGAACTTCTATTTTATTGTCTTCATTATCTGTGGCCTTCCATGTAGATCGGGATTTAGTGATCCACTCGCCACTCATTACTTGTTCGATAGAATCATCTACATTGACTTGCAGATATTCTTTGAATTTCATCATTTTCAACTACCATGTTTAAGATATTGCATACATCCAGATTGAGAATCCATCACTATGATGGGTTTCTTGGGATATTTTCTTGCAAATGCACGAATATATTCTCCTACTTCATCTTCTCCTACATAACCACTGTAACGAGTATATTTCTTTTTACCCAAACGTGATTTCTGAAAATGTGTGGGATCTATTGCAAATACATCTATTCCACCAAACTTTTTCATTACCATACCCTTTGGTGGTTTTTTCAATAGAGGAATTCCTCTTGTTGCTATGTTTCCACCACCCATGGCTGTCGTTGGAGAGGCTTCAACCAATACATTTTCAAATTTTTTCAATGTTTTAGAATCAAATTCCAAATCATTATTATACATTTTTTCAAACTGATCAAAGAATTGTAGCTCCAATTCTTCTTCTGTAATTTTATATCCGTCTTGTTGTTCTTTGATCAACCAAAGTGCGGCCGCATAAGATGCAAGGCGAGATTTTCCGCCAGGAATCTTACCCATTAATTTTTTAATATTCCAAATTAACGTATCAGAAAGATTATATGCTTCTTTTTCTTCTTTTGTTTCTAAATCTCTTCGTCTTTTGAGAATTTTACCATTTTCATCTACAATTCCCAATTCAAACGCTTTTGTCTTATTGAAAGGAGTAACCAGTTTCTTTAAAAACTGATAGACAAAATATATGTTCCCGATTCCTGCAAGAATTCCCATTCTATTCTATTTTCCTTAATTCTTTGATAGTAGTCTCATTTAACGGGATATGTTTAGTTTGTATATCTTCTCCGTCTATACCCTTCACTGTATCCGGCAAACGATTTAAAAAAATCAAAAATGGTTTAAGTATCGAATAAAATTTCTGTTCTACTCTAAAAAACAACATTCGTGTTGCAGCTTCATTCTCAAACACATTATAGATAACAATCAAATGGTTAAGAATTAAATTTGTTCTCAACTCTCCTGTATCAAGAAATCGATTAAACAATCTCTTAACATACTTAATTTTATTCAAATCATCATTGAATTCTTCAACGGAAGTACATTGAGGATTTTCATAATACTTCGTTGCAAACATATTATAATTCGATTCATTCAAATCATCAAAAAGATTCATATTTTTACACTAATACATATTTCCCTATTACGATGATGCAATGGCCGAACCTAAAGTGATTCGCAACCAACTTGATCCATTATAGACTGCAAGACAAGGTGATCCTCCTGCACCATCGGACACATATACAACTTGTCCGGCTGCAGGACTTGAGATTGCCGCAGTATTTGCAGTATTCGCAGAAGGAAGTTTAAAAAGATTTTGAAATGTAATTTTTTTAGTTTCTGAAGCAGAAGTATCTGAAATCAGAATTGCATCATCTTTTAATGGTACAGTAAGTGCGTTTAATTCACTTATTCTTTTGTCCGCCATCTTCCTCTTTTTTATCTAAATCGTTGATAATTGGTGTAGTATCTTCAACCTTTTGGTCTTCAACCAATTCATTGCACAAAAGAATTGCACCCCTCATCGTGAGAATTTCATTGCTTGTAACTTCTAACTGTTTTTCCAATTCAACTCTCTTGTCAATAAGAGTATTGTAATTGGTCATCAACCCCTCACGTTTTTCTTTAATTTTTTCAATATCCATTCTTCGTCACCTTTAATTATGTTTCAAAAATTGGGGGGAACGAATCCCCCCAAATAACTATCAATTACTGATTATCAGTCAGCAAATGCAGGTGCTGTATGAGAAGCAACATATCCGGCAATATGCCAAATAGTTGCTGATACACCAACAATAGTAAGATTGACTGCGCCAGGTAAAGCCATCGTCAATGTTTCATTTGAGTTCTGATCTGAATAAACCACAGCTGAAGTTTGTCCAGTTTGATCAGTATCATGATGAACTACTTGACCTGTGAAGTAGATTGAGTTTCCAGTACCAGCGGAAATCACAACACTATTTCCGTCTGCGGCTGCAAGAAGGTGCGGCCCAAAGAAGGTAAAAGTCATTCCTGCAATTGGAGTAGGTAATGTATATGTAGTAGTAGCTGATACATTGGGAATGAGTAATATTCTTCCGGCGTGAGTGGCTTCGGTAAGCGTAGCACTCGAACCTAATACTACTGGTGCATTGAGAGCATTTGCATACTCACCAATTGTTACTTTTTTGTTTGTCGGCGTTCCTGCAACATCATCGATAACATGAAGCAAGTCTGCTCTTGCTGTTGCAGTTCCTATTGAGGTTAATGCCGTGATTTTTTTGTCTGCCATTGTTTTCTCCTAGGCTAGATGCTGGGACTCAGCACCATTGGATTAATAACCGCTAGGGATCGGGAAGAACCACTTCTCCCCAAAGGAATTTCCCTAGACGATCAACTTAAATTATTTATAACAAAATTATGATGCTGTAACTGTAATAGTTTGAGCAGTCAAACCTGTTAATACTAAACTAGCAGCTACAGTAGTTCCACCAGCAGTTGTATCTGAAATTGTACTTGAATTAGCAAGAACAATATTTGCCTGACTTCCACCACCCAATGTATAAACATCGTTTGTTGAAAAAGTCAAACCAGTATTAGTAAAACGTTTTCTGTTTGCAGTCGAACCAGTTGCAGTATAAGTTAACGTTGCATTTCCGTCACCATCAGTTGATTGGTTTCCATTTGCAATCACAAGGGTTGGATTTGCAGTTGCAACTGTTACTCTTTCATCCCATGTTACTTCTACTGTCATAGTTTTACTTCCACCATTAGTATGTGAAGTTGTGATGAATCTTGCAGATGTAATAGATGGTGCTGCTAATGTAGTACCAAAATTACCCTTCATTGCTGCTAGAACTTCTTGTTGAGCACCAGTATTACCATTACCAGAGGCTGCAGTTCCTGCTCTCATTGCCCATCCACCTGGCATACCAATACAATCTTGTTTTTTGTACGCCGAGTTCTCATCAGTAGACAACCACTTTGGTTTTTGTGCTTGTGTACCTGCTGCGGCTTTTCCCCATAAAGGCATTTTATTCTCCTATTAAGAATTAAATTAAAAATTTTTAAATATTATGATCCAAATTGTGGTTTATAAATTCCATCTTTCACATATCGAAATGATAGTTCTTTATTTAAATCATCATCCACATAATCTTCGGAAGTTACTGAAAACCACGATCCTACTTTTCTATCAAAGAAATAGGGTTCACCCTTCCACAAATAAGGGCCCTCAAGTCCTTGATCCATAAACTCTTTGTACGTTTCTCCTATATTTGGAACAGCAATATTCTCTAATCTTGAAATATGATCAAAATCCTGTTCTCCATATTCGACTCCGCTCGCAGTTACCGCTTCTTTAACCTCACTTTTTTTCTTTTCTAAGACTTTGGATTTTCTTGAATTGATTCTCGCAAGGGCTTCTTTATATCCCTTCTTACGACCATCTACTTCAACCGCTTCTCTCTTGACCTGTTCTTCGTGATCTGCAACATGTGCATCATCCAATGCCTTGTAACACGCTTTCTTTTCCTTTTCTGTTCCCAACGCAGCACAAGATTTTACACCGAACTTCTTCAGAACAGCATCTCGTTTCTTTGCATATTCTGCAGCATCCCCCTGTGTTCCTGGCGTGTCTTTATCAGTATCTTCTTTAACAGACTTTTCTTTTAGTCCTTTTAATAAATCTTTGTACTTTTTCATTGTCTCATCCATCTTAGGTTTGAGGTTTAGTTTGTCCTTTTTCTTGGACTTTGGATCTTCGTCTTTATCGGTTTCTTCATTCCGATCCGCAGAGAGTTTTGCAGCAATTGCCATTTCTTTACGTTTTTTATTCGACTTTCCTTTAAACTGAGGGGCATCTGAATTTTGAAAATCTTTTATTACATCCCCCATACTTGTGTTCTTTATGTCAAGAACTTCCTTTAATCGTTTAACTTTGGATTTGAGATATTGAACAACTCTTTTAGATGATTCTGATTCAGTTTCACCTTCGTATTCTTTTGTAGGATACCAATCTTGTTGACCCCTTGTTGCACTACCTTCAGCATCCGCCTTCTTGTTTGTCCAGAGAGTCATAATATGATTTGTCTGTTTTAATTTAAGACCCTTCATTATACCGGCCATAGACTTATCGGGAGTTTTATCAATCATTTCTTCCCATTGAACCATAAATTTTTCTTTATTCCATCCAGGCAATGTAATTGACAATCCAAAAATAGACTTCCCATCTCTTCGCATATTTTCATCGGGTTCAAACTTTCCGCCAGGAATTACTTTTTTAAGTCCTGCATATTCAAGTGGATTATCAGAAGTATCTACATCTTTACTCTCAATGTACATATTCAATTCATATCGTTTGTTGTCTAAATTTGCGACTTGAATATGAACCTTTTTCCTTGTGTTCGTTCCCAAGATGTATCTGTTTGTCTTACCACTTGATGGTTTCTTGGGCCCTGTTGCAACCTTGTCATCAATCTCTTTAGGATCTACAATAAAACCCTTTTTCTTTGCATGATCATATGCGTGTTGCATTGCAGATGAGAAATCCTTGTGATACAGTTCGTAACCAGAACCTTTTTTCTCATCAAGATCAACTTCTTCTATTGTATACTTCACAACCGATGCACCCATATCACCTTGTGCAAATGATACTTTATTACCTCTCTTATACAAGAAGAATTTTACACCACTTGGTCTTTTAACATCTTTCAATGTTACTTTTTCTATTCTAGCTTTCCCAACCACATTTTTAGCAGTTACTTTGAATGTTGCTTTACCAGTTGACATAGGAGATTTAAACTCTATCGTGACAGTATCGCCCTTCTTCAATGCATCAAATTCTTTTGCAGATACTTCTTCTGTGATACCCATTTCACATTCACCACAATGCTCTTTCATCGTCTTCTTGATGTAATTATCAATTGATGGTGAAATTCCCTTATATGCAAGTAAAATTTCATCACCGACAATTGCAGCCATCATTGAGAGAACTTTATCTCTTGGGTCAGTGTCATCTGGAATGTCACTCTTGTCTGGAATTGCACCTTTTTTTGCAATTGCTGCGACTCTCATGAAATCGTCTTTGTCTATTCCCCCACTCTTCTTCGCATATTTCTCTAACTCTACTCCAAACTTCTTTATATTATTCAAGAGTTCTGATGTAAGACGAATACCTCTAGGCATTTTACCTTCTCTAATTCCAATTTCTTCTTTCAGTCCCTTTGGTATTTCGTTCTTTGGAGTTGTCACCCATCCTTGTTGTTTTTCATCAGCAGAAGCGTTCTTTGCTTTCTTTTGTCTTCCACCAAACTCATCTACAGACATTCCTTTCCATCTTTTATTCTTTTGAACAGAATCTGCTCTAAAATAAATTTTATCACCATTTTTAAATTCTTGATGATAAACTCCACCGACTGTCCAGTTCATTTCATTAATCTCAACTTCTTCTCCGACAACAATTGGTGGTTTTCCTTTATAGATAACATTACCTTTTAATGCCTTCTTCGCTTTCTCAACATCTTTCTTCTTGACATATACCTTGTTGTTTTTCCATATACCTTTTAATCCTACATCATCTAATGCCATCTTCACTTGAAGTGCAGTTCCTTCATCAATTTCTTCCTCTTCTGCCGACTCAATATACATGTTGAGTTCAAATTCATTCTTCATTCCATATACTTGAAGATGGAGCATTTTTCTTTGGGGTTTACCATCCTTAGTCAATTTAATATGTTTACTGACTGATTTGCCCTCAGATGGTTTTCGTTGACCAAAAGTAATTTCAGTTTCCCATGAATCTGGATCTACTTCATATCCTTGTCTTTTTGCAACATCAGCCGCATGAGTAACAGCACTTGTATATGTTTTATGATAAATGTCAAAATCTTTCTTAGACTTTCTCTTTTCATCAAGTTCAACTTCTTCCCCAACAATATTTGGAGTTCTCCTTATATCTGGATCATCGTCTAGAACTTCTTTAGCTTTCTTTACATCCCTCTTTGCAACAACCACTCTATCCCTATCAAAATGTCCGTCAATTCCTGCATCATCTAAACTAAGTAATACTGCTTTTTGGTATCCTTCTTTAATCTTCCCTACTGGAACATCGTCTTCATCTTCAACGTGATATCCTTTTCCATTACAATGATCACATCCTTTACCTTTACACTTTGGACATTCGTGTTTAACGTGTGCTTCTTTTTGAACTTCCTCTTTCTTTTCCCCACCTTCTTCTTCGTCATCAGAGACATGAGCAGCGTCCAATGCAGCATAACAGGCTTTCTTCTTTTCTCCCTCTAATTCAGAACAAGAACCTACTCCAAATTTTTTCATAACTTCTTTTCGTTTTTTCTGATATTCTGCCTGATCCCCCTGAGTTCCCGGCTCATCTTTGTCAGAATCTTCTTTGACTTCAACCGATTCACCATATGCAAAATCTAAATCAGTACTCTTACATTTTGGACATTTGGTTTTACCATATTGAAGCGTAGAAAGTTTTGCACGAAACTTCTTTCCACATTCTTGACATTCCATTCCAACATCTCTTTGTGCAAGTTTCCTTGAAGGTTTTCCTTCTTCAATTCCATGTTCTCCACCTTCACCACAAACACCACAATGTTCGTCCAATTTTTCTGGTTTGGGTAGATACATTTCTCTATATCTGCGTTTCAATTCTTGTAAATGCGAAGTTTTAAACATAATAGTCCCTTATGGTGTATCCTTATATCTCATAGTACGTGCTTTCAGATTTTCTTTTTTTCTTTCGGCGTCTCGTTTATGACGTTCTTTTCTACGCTCAATATCATCATGTTCGGCGTCCGACATACGTTCTTTAAGATATTCTTTGAATGATTTCATATTAATATTTATAATTTATTTGTATCCTAGTTTTCTGAGTTCTTTAATAGTATTTCTTGCAGATGTGTGTACAACTCCCAAACCTCCGGCCTTTTTAAACGCTTCGATATTTTTTGCATGGTCATCTATCAAAAGATTTGGTCTTTTATCTCGACCATCAATTGCAAAATTAGATTTGTGTTTTCTCAAAACTGCAAACACTCTTGCATCCTCAACTCTGAAATATTTCTTCATCCAACGTTTCTTATCATCTGCCGCACGTTCTGAAACTGCACCTCTTTCTGGTGATTTTCTTGGAATTGCAGTAAGAATAAATGGGTCATATTTCCCTATAAAATTCCAGAGAACCCTTGCATCTGACATGGGCGGCATTTGATAAAACATATCCGTTGGAAGGTCTGTCCAATATTCATCCTTAAATGGATGACCCAAATGTTCTGAAGTATATTTTTGAAAATCCACGAGCACTCCATCCATATCACAATAGATTTGTGGAGTATCAAATTCTACTAAGTAATCTTTGAAAGTTTTCATTTTATTCAACCTCTTTTTCTTTTGCCATATCCCGATACATTTGTTTCATCTTTGCAGGAGTTACCCTTTCAATTTCTAATTCCTTAACCACATCTGATTTTAGGATTTTTCGCATACTCATTTTAACTGCTGATTCACTTCCAGCTTCTACAAACGTAGGTGCAACATCTGGAATCTTTACTTTGAAGAAGGCTTCTTCTAAATATTCTTTAAATTTTTTCATTTTTTTCCTATTGCTTTTAAAACCTCTGCTT
>LUMJ01000367.1_pt1 | contig 14494 bp, 18 predicted proteins | sample 729631 | NCBI WGS metagenome assembly LUMJ01 (sample SAMN03860266, study PRJNA289734) | marine metagenome | biome: seawater column; feature: ocean; material: water; isolation source: Red Sea water column Station 22 - depth 500m | place: Saudi Arabia: Red Sea | collected 2011-10-15 | depth 500 m | reverse complement strand
TTATTGTTGGTATACTATTAGGACCATCTGCAGTTGCGGGTTTACTTATGGGTGCTGTAGCCACTGGAATATGCCTTGCATATCACTTGGCAAATACTGGAGGTGCATGGGATAACGCCAAAAAACTCATTGAGATGAAGGGTGAAAAAGGTACCGAAGAGCACAAAGTTTCAGTTGTAGGAGATATTATCGGTGATCCTTACAAAGATACTGCGGGTCCAGCATTAAACACTGTAATCAAATTACTTAATACAATTGCAATAGTCTTTGTACCTGTTTTCTTTGCAATAATCATACTTTAGAAATTTAAAAATAAATTAAAAAAAGAGTTTATGGGCATCCTTCCATTTTTTGAATGAAGAATCCCTTTTCTTTAATTTCATTTTCAACAGGTTCTGGAGCTCCTTGTGTGTGACAGAATTGGCATTCCTCACCTGTCACCTTTGCGCCATCTTCACCAATCGTTGCTAGCCATTGTTTTGCATATTCAATTGCTTTGTCATGATCCTGCACATCTGTTATAACATCAAAGTGCATAGTATGGCCATCTTTGGCTTTAACATAGGTATCATAGACATGTATATCCATTGCCATAATAAGCATAAAATCAGGGAGTATTTAATTTAAACAATTATTCTATGAAAAAAAAAATACTTGCTAGCATCCCAGAATTAGAGAATATAATCATAGAACTAGATGATACTAGTTCTCCTAAAACTTGTACCAGTTTTTTAAAATCATTACCGTTTTCAGTTAACGCGCATATTTGGGGTGAGGAGATCTATACTGATGAATCTCTAATCACTCAGTCCGAAGAAAATGCAAAAGATTTAGTTAATCTTAATGACGTTGCATATTGGCCAAGCGGAAAAGCAATATGTCTATTTTTCGGTCCTACACCAATCGGTAAAAAAGGAGAGATAAAACCATATTCACCAGTTAACGTGGTAGGTAAAATAATAAATCCTGATAAAACTATACTGTCAAAGATAATCGAGGGTACAAAAATTACTTTTAATAAAATTTAATTTATTGGAATTTGAATTACTTCCGATTCTAGAAGATACGCTTTCATATCATTTGTTAACCCAGAATAGATAACCCATGGGACAGGATTTCCTTTCATGAATTTTATATCTGTGTTAGATGGTGACGGCTCTGACTTTGGATGTGAGTGAAATATTCCAACAACGTCAAGTCCGTTTTCTTCTGCTTTCTTATATCCATCTAACAACTGCTCATTTGATACTGTAAAATTAATTTTGGATTTGTCAGTGTTTTCAGTGAGAAATACTTCAGTAGTTTCCCAAGTTTCTTTACTAGTGTTTCCTAAAAGTATAGCGCATGCCTCATACGGGTCCTGTCTGTTTGCATGTTGCACTAAATTTTCCCTAAATGACTTGGATATTATTATTTTTTTTTGCAATACTATTCTACAGTTATAGACCCTATCATCCATGGATGTACTATGCAGAAGTATTCGTGTGTACCTGTTTCTATACTAGATGTATCAATGTTTCTTTCATAACCGAAACATCTTGTGGGTCATAGAATATCTGTCCTTCCACATTATTTCCTGCACCATTAGGCATATTGATAATTTCAACAACTGAGCCCTTCGGTTCTTCAACCACAAATGTTGCAATCATCCACGGATGCACAATACACATGTATTCGTATGCACCCAGTGCAAGACTGGTCGTATCAATCTGAAATGTATCTCCAGCATCTATCAGTCCAGAATCAAACGTTTCACCAAAGTCAAGTGAGCTAGTAACAGTATGCGTTACTTCGTCATCATTTGTCCATTCTATTACATATCCCTGTTCTACTAATGCATTGTCTGGATTATAATCTGGAGCTCCCTGGTCCGCCGAACCAGCTAATATTGATATTGCAAATATCGAACTAGTCGGCATCATTATCTCAGTAATCTCTTCAGTCACATCTTCTACTTCTGGAATTAGATATCCAGTAGGACCTAACAGACCAAAGCCGAAAAATACAGTGATACCCAAACCTATAGCAAATATAAAGATAAGACCTACAGGTTTTACATATTGAGGCATCTTCATTGCCATGTATGCTATCATAATACCTGGTATCGTAATCATAATTAGTATTCCAGAAATTGTTGGTAATGTAGTGCTGGTACTGCCTATGAATGCTGATGCGCCAAATGTTAACGTGATGGATACTATGACCAGTACTGTAGCCTTTGTTCTGTTGGAAGTGGAAACACCTCCATCTAGGATTCCAGCCCCTAAGAAGATTAACCCGATAAAGAATAACAAACCGGTAAGCGCATGCATTCCATCAATGAACGTATGAGCTATTCCAGCATAGGATGTGACAAGACCAGCCATTCCGATTGCTGTTAGTCCGCCACCGGGCATAACTAATTCCCAATTACTCATTTAAGCTTGTTGGAAAATATTAGATATTAATCGTTTTGCAATCTGTGATCTATTCGAATAAATTAAATCTCATGCTAATCTACTGGTAGTAATTGGGATTAAAAGAGATATTTGAGGTTTCAAAACCACGAATCATAATTTTACTAGTTATAACTGCGGTAACATCTATGTATGCTGGAAGTAAACTTGTTGGTCCTGATCTAGACAATTTTGGCATATTGCATATCATAATTGCAGGTTCTCTTGCTTCTGCTGGTTCTAGTGCGCTTAATCACTATTATGACAAAGATATAGATCTAAAAATGAAGCGAACAAGCAAAAGGCCTATACCTTCAGGCAGAACCAAGCCAATCACAGTTCTTATTTATGGACTAAGTGTGAGCATAATTTCCGTTGTTTATGCTGCATTAACTTTGAATTATGTATGTACATTCTTTATTGCTCTAGGGATATTTTTTTACGTTATAATATACACAGTATGGCTCAAACGTCTCAACTCTTCTAATATCGTCATAGGTGGATTTGCAGGAAGTGCTGCATCAATGGCGGGATGGTCTGCAGCTACTGGTTCTATTGATATTCTTGGATTTCTTATAGGATTTTTGGTTTTTGTATGGACACCATCTCATTTTTGGTGTCTTGCAATGAAAATTCGTGATGAATATGCAGAAGTTAAAGTTCCAATGCTGCCTGTATTGATTGGCATGGAGAGAACATCAAAGTATATCCTTGCTAACACTATCATTCTATTACCATATTCATTAATGCTGTATGCCTTTGGCATGGGTGTAGTTTACACTGTAATTGCTGCCGTTGCAGGTGGCCTTATGCTATTCTACCATTACAGGTTAACAAAGACACCTACATCAGATTTTGCGTGGAAGGCATACAAGGTGACTGCACCATATCTAACCATAATTTTTATAGGAATTGCACTTGACGCTGCTTTCCACTTTAGTTTTTAGTTAATTCATCTTTTGCCAAAGGAAAACCAGCTTCATAGTCATTTTCTAATGATTTTTTTGTTTCCACTTCAACCTCATCATCTTTTTCTTGATTAGAAACAATTTCTATTCTTCTAGTATTTTTGGTAATCCAGCTTACTTTTATTAATCCAATAATTTCCATTCCAAGTAAGATTTTATTAATAATGTCTTCAGGTAGAACATATCCATCCTTTACAAGACTCTTAGTGATGGCCTTATCTGTAAGAGAACCTGATTCTTTTAATTTTTCTAATATTATATTTTTGTATTTCATTACTATCATTATCTATAAAACATCTTATCTATAGACTTCGGAACAATGTTTGATACTTCATCTTTAATTCCATCATACCATTTAACAATTTCTTTAGTGATTGATGGCTTAATCTTCTTTATCCCCACTGCAAAATCATCACTGTTTATCTTTTCTGAATTGTTTTGCATTGCATTAACAGCTGCCTCTCTACAAAGAGATGTCAAGTCTGCTCCAGTATAGTTTTGTGTAGATACTGCAATTTCATTGAAGTCAACATCACTTGCAATCGGCATCTTTTCAGTTAATATTTTAATAATTTCTAATCTACCTTTCTCATCTGGTGGTTGAATAAACAAAACAATATCTAACCTGTTAGTTCGAATAATCGAGTTATCAATAAGATCAGGTCTATTTGTAATACCTACAACTAGTACTCTTGATGTTACACTGTCTTCCATCTCAGTCAACATCTGACTAAGTATTGTATCTCCATGTATTCCATCTTCTGTAGTTTTGAATTTTGCCAGCGAATCCAACTCATCAAAAATTATTACACATGGAGCAGATGCTTTTGCCTTCCTAAAAATCTCCCTAATTGCTTTTTCAGATTCACCAACCCATTTTGATAGAATTTCTGGACCCCTAACTAGGATCATATTTGCACCGCACTCAGCTGCAAGCGCTCTAGCAAGCATCGTTTTCCCACATCCAGTAGGTCCATACAGTAATGCACCTCTAGGAATTTTTATGCCCATCTTTGTAAACTTGCTTGGATCACTAACAGATACAATCAAGTTGTCTTGTAATGTTTTTTTTACATCATCCAATCCACCTATATCATTCCACCAAATTTTTGCACGCTCAACATAAAATTCTCTCATTGCTGTTGGAACTACTTCATGCATCGCATCGTAAAAGTCACGTAACTTAATCTCCATTGATTGTAACATTTGAGATGGTATTCGTTCATTTTCAAGGTCTATTTCTGGCAGATAACGTCTTATCGCTTTTATGGCACTCTCTCTACATAACGATTTGATATCAGCACCAGTGTATCCATGTAACTCTGTTGCAAGGTTCTTCAAGTCAACATCGCTTCCAAGTGGCATTCCACGCGTATGTATTAGTAAAACCTCTAATCGTCCATCTTCATTAGGGACTGAGATTTCCATTTCTCTATCAAATCTTCCAGGTCTTCGCAATGCAGGGTCTACACTATCAGGTCGGTTTGATGCACCAAGAACTATAACATTACCTCTATCTGTTAACCCATCCATCAATGCTAAAAGCTGTGCTACAACTCGTTTTTCAACATCACCGTAAACATCTTCTCTTTTAGGCGCGATCGCATCAATCTCATCGATAAATATTATGCTAGGTGAGTTATCCTTTGCTTCCTTGAATATTTCTCGTAGCCTAGCTTCTGTTTCACCATAATACTTGTTCATAATTTCTGGACCATTAATTAAATACATGTTAGCATCTGATTCACTTGCAATAACCTTAGCTAGAAGAGTTTTCCCACATCCAGGAGGTCCATACAGTAAAACTCCACTATGTGGTTCAACACCAAGTCTACTGAAAAGTTCTGGATGTCTTAAAGGCAGTTCAACTATTTCCCGCATAGCCTTGATTTCACTTTCAAGCCCACCCACTTCTTCGTATGTCATACGAATTTTTTTGTCAGTTGCCATCTCAGGAAGTATTTTTAGAATAGTAGCGCGGTCAATTTTAATAACTTTTTTTGGAACAGTTTTACTAATCTTGAATTCCATTGAGTTTCCTAGAATCATCACTGAAATTTCGTCACCATTAGTTAATGGCAGTCCTTTTAACCTATTTTTAACAAAATCAATAAATTCCTTGTCTACAGTCACAACATCATTTATTGGCATTAGGGTGACTGATTTTGCAGCCTTTGTTACAATTTTTTGTACTTGTATTATATCATCAAGCGATATACCAATATTTTTTCTGGTTTGACCATCAATGCTGATGTAATCTGGAGTTTCTTTATCTTCATCTGCCGGCCAAACTATAGCGCAACTTGTTCTGATTCCTTTTAACTCAATAATGTCACCTGGCACAACACCTAGATAGTCCATGGCTTCCGGACCAATCCTAGCTCGTTTTTTTCCAACATCTCTTTGCTTTGATTCTCCAACTCGCATTTGTAATAATTCTTGTTTACGTGGCAAAAAATCACCTATTTCATATCAACCGACATTCTGCTCATATTTAGAACTTCTAATTCACTTACTTCTTCAATTCCTCGAATAGTATTCTCGAGCAAATCCATCTGACCCTCTTTATCATCCAAAATAAACTGCGCTTCGAGATAATGTAGTCCAAAGGCAAGCGGGACTTTTTGGTAATTTTTTAACTGAATTCCATCCTTTAGTGTTTCTTTGATAGTTTCCGCCAACTTGGTTAAATCTACCTCCGTTCCAGTAGGCAGTATTTTTGTAATCAAAAGTAGTTGTGCCATTTCTACGGTCCCTGAAAATTACAAGACGTGCATGTATAACTTCTAACTGCCTTCCTGCAACTGTCACATCTCCAAATTATGTCACCATTATCACAGTTTGGGCAGCCAAATTTTATTGATTTATCATTCGGCATTATATGCTTGCTGCAGCAACTGCAAATAGGTAATTCAATACTTGACGACATTCTGGAATTTAGCTGTCGAGGTACTGCATTTATACCTTCTTGTCATATTACTAATTAGATAGATAACACACGCTTGATCTCTGCACCCATGATTTTTTGAGCAGTATTCAGTGAATTACGTATTCCGAGTAATTTTATGATTGATACTGTATGAAAATCAAAATCATCTTTGGCTGAAATATCAGATAAGATATCTGGCGTGATTACGTCAAATAGCCTATCTATTGTCTTATTATCAACTCTTTCAAGAATTTTTCTAGCAAGACGCTGTTTTTCAAACTCTTTACCAAATTTCTTTTCCCATGATTTTTGGTAGTCTACAAGTTGAGAAAACTCTTTTGTATCCAAATGTTTTGCAATTGCATGTCCTGCCATAATTCCACCCATTCCACAAGAATAAATTCCGCCTGCAGTAGTAGGTTTTGATTGTCCTGCTGCATCTCCTACAGTGACTGTATCTCTTGAGACAAATTTTTTGATTGGACCATTAACCCAAATTGGTGAAAAAATTTTTCTTATGGTTGAATATCTACCCTTACTACTTAGAAACTGGTCAATTGTCTTAGAAACATTGATTGTCTTTCCAGCAACACCAATCTTACCAACTCCATTTTCAGATGGAATTATCCAAGCAAAAAAACCAGGGTATTTTACTTGATCAAAGTACACTTCAACCTGGCCATCTATTATCCAGTCTGCATACACCTCATACTGTGCAGACAGCAAAACACCATCTCTTTGATTATTTATCAGAGAATTTACTCCCCTACAATCAACCAGAATGTTGCAACTAATATCACCAATTGACGTTCTTACTCCATCCTTAGTTTTTTCCTTAAAGCTTGTATTAACCATAATCTCCGCGCCTGATTGTTTAGCCTGACGTGCAGCCTGTTTGTCAAGTTCTCTTCTATTAACTACAGCAACTTGCTGATGTTGTGAATCGATTTTAATCTCTTTTCCACCCGGCGAAAAAATTTTAGCAGATTTTATCATACAATCAAATGTTTTTTGTGATGGTTCAATTTCCAAATCAGATAATGCAGATTTGCTTACCAAACCACCACAATGATCAGGCGTTCCAACCTCAAATCCCTCTTCTAAAACTAGAACAGTATGACCTTTTTTGGCAATTTCTCTGGCAGTTAGTAGTCCAGAAATACTGCCACCTGCTATAACTACCTCATATTCTTTCATAAATCTACCAATTCATGTAATACAATTAATGTTTCTAATCAATTGCAAAGTTTTTCATAATCCATCATCCTTGCATGTATATGGCAAACATTAAGCAGGTTATTGTAGTTAGAACCGATCTAGATATGGGTAAAGGAAAGGTCGCAGCTCAAGTTGGCCATGCATGTGTATTAGGCGCAGAACATGTAAGAAAATCTAATCCTGAGTGGTTCTCCGAGTGGTTTCAAAGCCAAGAAAAGATTGTGCTTAAGGTTTCAAGTCTAAAAGAACTTGAACAAATTAAGCAAGATGCAATTGAACTTGGTGTACCATGGTCTGAAGTTACTGATGCCGGTCATACACAAATTGCTCCTGGAACAACAACCTGTATATCTCTAGGCCCTGCACCTGAAGAAAAAATTGATAAAATAACTGGTGACTTAAAACTCATGTGATATTTTTTCACATTTAATTGCAATAAGATATAACACAGCTAGATTGGATTTTTACTATGAAAAGTAGAACAAAAGGAATAATATTTTTCGCATTAGTCGCAGGAATTATGCTGGCTTCTGGAATTACAATTGCTATCCCATCTACATTTTTTGAGAATACGGACACACCAGAAGTGTCAAAAACTATTACAAGCACGGAGACTGGAAATCCACTTGATAATTATCTACTTGAACAACAAGATGAGATGTGTGGAACCGGCGAAGCTGTATCAAATAGTTTTGTTACAGAGTATAAGATTCCTACAGTCTGTTCTCAACCACTTGCTATAACAACAGATCCTAGCGGAATCGTTTGGTTTGTACAAACAAATAGCGGTAACTTAGCAAAGTTTGATCCAGTGAAAGAGGAATTTACCGAATTTGATAATCCAATTTGGGGTAAAATTTTTGAAAACATTAGTGAACAGATGGGTGAAAAAATACCAGCACGGTCCATGATGTGGGGTATGGATTATTCTCCTGATGATTCTATTTGGTACACTGATGGTGATAATGGCGCATTATGGAGATTTTCAATAGCTGACGAATTATATGATATACTTCCATTCCCCGGTTCAATGGGTTCAGAACGTATGTTTCCACAAAAACTATCTGTTGATGGTTCAAGAATAATTGTTAATGATTTTCTTGGCAGCAAACTATCATTTTTTGATTTTGCTGATGTTCAAGTAGATAATGAGATCCGTACATTTGGAATCCCTTCACCCATTGAGAATTCTTACACTGCTGACTTTACAATTGATTCCGAAGATAATATTTGGTACACAACTTGGATACCACATGAAACCGGTATACTTGTAAAGTTTGATTATCCTGAATATGAATCTCAGCAAGCAATATCACCAATAACTCAAGGCCTTCTTCTAGAGAAATTTGTTGAATTCTATCAATTTCCTATTGGCATGACTACACCAAATGGAATTACTGTTGGGCCAAATCAAAAGATTTGGATAGCTGATACTTCAGGCAACTTTTTTTTCAGTTTTGATCCTCAAACTGAGAAATTTACAAAATATATTACATCTATTCCACATGCCGATTCTTATGGTAACTTGAAACTACCAACATATTCATCAAACCCGTATTGGATCGAAGAATCAGATGGAAATTTAGTTATGAATGAGCATAATGCGAATCGTATAGCAGTGTTTAATCCATCAACCGAGACTTTGATTGAATACACTGTACCTTCAAGAAATCCAAACTGGGGTGATTGTGAGGGAATTGATCACTGTGGTCTTGCTCAAGTCTTTGGATTTGCAATACATGGTAAAAAAATCTGGTTTACTGAATGGGTAGAAAATAACATTGGTGTTGTAGATACATCAGTCCCACTCCCTTTTACCATTGATATTGACACTGAAAATATTATCTTGGAGCGTGGTCAGACTATCGGCATTCTACTTCAAGCAGAATCCATGATTACTTCCGACTACTGGCATGATGAGACTTTACTCAATATATCTACAACGTCACCATTTACGGATCTTGTTATCACATCTGTTTACACAGAAATTGGTTCCTTTAATGATGTCACAGAAAGTATTCCAATACAAATTACTGCGAGTGATAGTGCATTACCAGGCATGCATAAGGTTCTTTTGGGTGTACTAAATGATGAAATCGCTGTTTCCAAATTTATTACTGTGACAATAGTGTGATTCCAAAAATTGATTCTGAAATTGGAATATTAACATATACGACAGATTTCCTCGGCTGTGGTGGCATAATACGAAAACAAAAAGAAGATTTCAATGTTTCAGAGTTAATAACAGACAAGTCTCGTTCTAGGATTTGTTCAGAATCTGGTTTTGCTGTATACATATTGCAAAAAAATGGAATTGATACTACTCATGCTTTAAATGAAATTTTTAGAAAATATGGTATTAGACTAAAATCTCTTGGCCTCAAGGATGCCTCCGCGATAACAGAGCAATTTGTATTTACAACGTATAAAACTAACAAGCACATTGAAATTAACGAACCAAAATATAATTTAAAAAAAGTTGGATTTACCAACAAGGTATTATCAAAAAAAGAGATGATTGGAAACAGTTTTAGAATAAAAATTGATAGTGCATCAAACGAATTATCTAAGTTTAATGAGTTTGATAAAATTTTGAATTTTTATGGCTATCAGAGGTTTGGTTCACGCAGACCTGTAACTCATCGTATTGGAAGATCGATGATACAAAAAGACTTTGCTGGTGCTGTAGATCTTTTACTGTCTTTTACTTCTGAATATGACCGTGCTGAAAATACTAAACTACGAGAGTTAATGTCTGATGCTTCAAAATATCCTGAAGCTCTAAAAACAATTCCAAAAAGTATGGATCTTGAAAAAATCGCATTGAAAGAAATGATAGAACATAACGATCCAGTTAGAGCTTTACGTGCTCTACCATTATCAATCAGGCGATTTTTTGTTCAGTCATATCAATCATATATCTTCAATCATACACTTAGCAGATCATTAGATGCAGGTGAAGAGTTGTTTTCTCCACAATCTGATGATGTTTGTTACAATAAGAACGGAGAATTAGGAAAATTTGAAAATGATCCTTTACAAAGATTATCTGTCCCTTTCGTGGGTTACTCGTATTATAAAAAAACGCGCTTTCATTATTATATTGAAAAAATTTTACAGGATGAGGAAATAACATATAAGGATTTTTTTTCTAAAGAAATACAAGAAATTAGTAGTGAAGGTGGATTTAGAAACTCCACCGTAAAATGTGAAGATTATAGCATAAATGATAATATCGTATCATTTTCCCTTTCTAGGGGTTCATTTGCGACAATCGTTCTACGTGAAATAATTAAACCTGAAAATCCGTTAGCCTCAGGTTTTTAGGCATATTTGTTGTTGTAAGGCATGTATGGGTAAACAGAATTGATCAATTAACTAAATGATTTTTTTGTTTCTTGTTTAATCCACATTTTTTTAGTAATTCATATGTCAAATTGGCTAGCAACAAATGAATCTGATTCTATACTTGTTCGTTATTCTACTTTTATAATTTTCTGCATTGCGGCTATATCTGCTCTAAGTCTTTTTGTTGCATTTCAGCCAATAATTGAAAGTGTTACTGCAGAAACTCCTATCATAGTTAATGTTATGTTTGTACCAACATTCATCATAGGATTTCTTTACGGATTAAAAATAACGGAGCGTGTGATGGGGCCATCAGATACACGTACACCAATCAAGCGTAAAATTGTTAAGATTTTTCTCTTCTTCTTCATAATTGGTGGTTTGTTCAGCTCTGTAAATTTTGCATTACACGGAGGCAGTATGGTACCTGATACTTCACCTTTCGACGCAGGTATGATTGAATGGATAACAGAATTAATCACATACAATGGGGGAGTCACATTTCTAATTGTATCCAGTATTGTTTTGATGGCCGCAGCAACGCGAAAAATAGTTGGGTTAGGTAATGGTTATTTGGGTAAGATTATTTCATTCGTTGGAACATTTGTTTTCTTTTCAATGGTTTCCGTTAGCCTTACGCAGAATGATCCAACTCACTCACAGGTGTTCCTTTACACATTTTTCTATGCAGGAATAATATCTGGAGCATTGTATGAGATGAACAAGTTAACTACCAAGCAGAATATGTGGGAAGACTATTCAAACGGTTATCTATAAAACATTTATTCATTTTTTTCTGCATTCTTTAATATTTCTTCCAGCTCCTGATCCTGTATTACCCACATTCTATATTTTCTACATTCTGAACTATCAACATCCTTATTTTCTCTGCATTCTTGTAATTGCATCTCATCCAACCACTTTGCACATTGTGGCTCCAAGAATCCATTAGCCTTACAATCTTCAAAAATTGCTACTTGCTCTCTTTGTATCTTATCACCAAAAAGAACATCATGACCTATTGTGACTTGTAAAATACCAATCAGAGCTAGTGAAGCTGCTACCATAATCATACCATATCCAACTTTTCTTTGATGATGAGGCTCTTTCATCTAATTTCTGAATTTAAATTAGTGGCATTTAATCCTTAAGATAGATCTATTGTATAATTATTGTATGAAGTAAATTAGGAAAAGAAAAAAGTAAGAGCTTTCTAACAGAATAATTGACCATTCAAATTCTTCACTATGAATTCTTAGGACCAATAAAATTATCAGAATGGGGACCGCCGATGGAAGGAGTCGTGTATGTCATATTTTCTAGAAAGAAGGATGTTTTTAACATGCTTTATGTTGGTGAAACAGAAAAAACTGATGCAGTAGATTTTTTTACAAAAAATGAGCAATTCAAGTGTTGGTTATCAAGCGCAGGAAACGAAGAAAATCTGTACCTCTCAATTTATCCCATGTGGGAATCTACCGAGTCTCAGAGAAGACAGTTAGAAAATAAAATAATTTCTAAATACAAACCAATTTGTAATCAAATTAATGATGATGAACAGGATACTTATAACACAACGGTTAGGACAACTGAACCCGAGCCTGAACCTGAGCCAGACAGTGAGTCTGATGTCTAATTTTTATTTTTTATTTTAAACATTTCCAAAGTAACAAGGTCTATTGCCTTTTTGAGGTGTTCAAATTCCTTAAACAGGTTTATTTCCCCTTGGACAAGCGTTTTGAGTACGCTTACCATCGCTATTTGATATTCATCAGTGGAAGAAACCTCAAGACCATTTACTCTTGATAAAATGTTATCAAGTTCCTTTATCGTACTATCTAGCGGAATATGTTTTTCCATAGAATCTCATTTTGACGCTTCAATATGAACTATTTTTTACAGTAGTTCCTCATCAATTTTTTTTATAGCGTTAGAATATTCCTTACAGTTACAAGTTGGTATCATACATCTACCTAGTTTTAGTAATGAATTGTTTTCCGTTGATTCGTGAGCCTCATCTGTATGGTGACATTTTATACAGTTCATGAATTCTATATTCAGATCAAATATTTTAAGGAATAAGAACAGCACGCGCGTCTATTTCTGAATTTTTAAGTTTAATCAATGCTTCATTGGCTTGTTCTAGCGGAAATGTTTCCGTAACTACTTCGAGATTGTTTTCATCTGAAATTCTAATTACATCTTCCATGTCTTTTCTTGAACCTATCAATGTACCTCTAATGGTTTTTTCTTCAAACGCTAAGAAATTAGGAATCTTGCCAACTGTAGCGATAACAACCAACCCACCTTTTTTGATTGACTTGATTGCTGTATCTGTTACTTCATCAACTGGCGCAAAAACAATGGCTGCATCAAACAAGCCATGTTTTTCGTTAATGTCTTGTAAAAACTGTTTTTGATTAGATGAATATACAAAAACATTATCTGCTCCAAGTTTTTTCGCTACCTCAAGATGTTTTTCTTTTCTTGAAATTGCACTGACTTGACAACCCTCAACTTTGGCAAATTGTATAGCCATGTGACCAACCCCTCCTATACCAAAGATTGCAACTTTTTTATTTTTTTCGGGTTCGGCAGCCTTAACTGCCTTGTAAGCTGTTATACCAGCACAAAATAATGGTGCTGCATAATCAGGTTTCATTGTATTGGGAATTTTAGTTGCAAAATCTTCTGATACAGTGATGTATTCCGTGTATCCACCCTTAAGCGATTCTCCAGTGACATCCATCTTTTCACAAAGATACTCTTTACCTTCATTACAATATTGACAGTTCAAGCAGGAATTAAGCAATGGAGTTACTCCTACTCTCTCACCCACCTTGAATTTTGTAACATCATTACCAACCTCAACTATTTTTCCTACAACTTCATGTCCTGGAACAGTTGGTAATGTAGGCGGTATTCCAATGTCTTCCCAATCACCCTCTATGGAATGTAGCTGTGAATGACATACACCACATGCCTCAATCTTTATGAGTATTTCTTTCGGGGTTGCAATTTCATGCCTATTAATCTCGGTAAGTTTTAGTGGGTTTGACTCGACTGGACCAAGTTTTGAAAGTAGCATGGCTCGCATTTTTTCTGGCATGATCTTGTACTTTGAGATCACTTCTTAAATTTTTGTAGATGACAAGAATTAAAATTAATCCAAAACCATTGGATTTAATGGATTATAGGCTTACTGACGAGGATAAAGAAAGGATAAAACTTCTTAACGAGATTTCAAAAAATAAATTCAAAAATTTGAGTCTTGAGCAGCTAAAGCGGTTACAGGAACTGGTAGAAAAGAAGGACTACAGTCATCAGAAAAAGGCCAATAAATCAAAGAAAAAACTTCTTAGTCAAATCAATATAGAAATTTACAAGCGCATAGATGGAGATATCTGGAAATAATCAAATTACATACAAATAGCTTATTCATCACAAACTTTTATGAGCGAAAATAAACTAGGCAACGAATCCAGTCCATATCTATTACAACATGCACAAAATCCTGTGCATTGGTATGCATGGAACGAGGAAGCACTTGGTAGGGCAAAAAAAGAAAACAAACCAATCTTTCTAAGTGTAGGATA
>LUMJ01000312.1_pt1 | contig 14499 bp, 14 predicted proteins | sample 729631 | NCBI WGS metagenome assembly LUMJ01 (sample SAMN03860266, study PRJNA289734) | marine metagenome | biome: seawater column; feature: ocean; material: water; isolation source: Red Sea water column Station 22 - depth 500m | place: Saudi Arabia: Red Sea | collected 2011-10-15 | depth 500 m | reverse complement strand
GCATTTGGATAACAAGTTAGAAGTTCGCTGGAGAAAAGTTCACACCAAGTCAAAGTGAAAGTAATGGACGCTAGCGAGCTTTATGATCCTGAATTTAGAAAATTAATAAAGTCAAAAAAACCCACAGTCATAATTCCTGTCGGCTCTCTTGAGCAACATGGCGCTCACTTACCAATAACAACTGACTCTGACATTGTTACAGAGATTGCTTCACGTTTGGCAAAAAAATGTGGCTTCATAGTTTTTCCAACTATTAGTTATGGTGTTTCTCAGGAACACGATCCCTTTGTCAATATGAGCCTTGAAAGCAATACTCTTTGGAATATAATAGGTGACATTGATAGATCAGTAGTAAAAAACAAACTCAAATCAGTTATAATTTTGAATGGGCATCACGGAAATGCTATATCATTAAAACAAGCAGAAAGAAAGACAATACTCCAAAGACCTGCTAGAATACGGAAAATAAGATTTTACTCCTATTGGCATTTCATGAAGCGTGAATTTGACCATGCTGGCTTTGTAGAGACCTCACTAATGCTGGCTATTTCAGATAAAGTCAAGATGAAAAAGGCGAAAAAGGGGTTAATAACAAAGGGATTGAGTGAGAAGGAAATACGAAGAATTAAGAAACTTTCTACACAAGAAGGCGGATTTCCTCAAGTTGCAAAGAACGGAGTGTGGGGTGATCCAACTAGTGCAACAAAGAAGGACGGAGAGAAATTTCTTGCAGAAATTGTAAGAAACTTGGCAAAAGAGTGTCAATCTTGACTTACTGAGTATAGTTGAAAATTTTACCAGTGAATGTTTAATATACGGCTTCATAGTCAATCACAATAAGTGTAAAAAATGTCCGTTGATATGGCAGTAAAAGTACTGGATGAAAGTATTAACAAATTAGTACTGATCAAACTGAAAGGAGGAAAAACTCTTAGGGGTAACCTTTTGGGGTTTGACCAGCACATGAACCTGCTACTCGACCAGTCAGAAGAGATCCCTTCTGATGGCGATTCTAAGAGTCTTGGATCCATAGTGGTGAGAGGAGATAACGTAGTAATGATATCCCCGCCTCCGGCAGAGTGAGAACACTATGGTAAAGGGCACAACATCGATGGGTGGTTTTACTAGAAAGAATCCACACATTAGATGTAGGCGTTGTGGTAAGAATTCGTTTCATAAACGACATCACACATGTGCCAGTTGTGGATTCCCCGATTCCAAGATAAGAAAATATTCCTGGATCAAATGGTATACATAAATGCAAGAAATTGATTATGGAATGAAAAACGAGATAAACTCGTTGATCATGGAACGAGATATACTCACAAAAACAATTTTCAGGGTATATCAACAGGATTCTCAGCTAACTAGAATCCAACGAGATAAACTCCTAACAAGATATCAGCACCAGCTCGGGATAGTTGTAGCCCAGATAGAAAAATTGGGAAATACCATGAAGCGTGCGGACGTGAATACTTTGGATGATGGAATATTTGCGGTGATGGATCAAAAACTGTCAATGATGGATAAGAAGTTACAAGAAATATCATCACAAATCAACCCATCTAATAAAGCAGAAAAACCGAACCGAAAATTGGCTAAAATATTATCCAAAAAAATCAGAGTAAAACCAGTACATTCAACAAATACATCTCTTCAGGACAAACACAAACATCTTGAGATTATTACTCTAACTGAAGTACCCAGTAAAATTCCAGAATTTTTCCGTAATAAATTAAACCCACCGCAGGCAAAAATAGAGGAAATAGAATCTACAAATAATCAAAAAACGGCTAAAACTCTAGATAATCCGGATGAGGTAAAGGTTACTAGACCTAATATTTGTGAACACCCTAATTGCGAAAATCCAAAGTTTTCTAACAAGCACTGTTCAATGCACACTGATTCATATGTAACAAAGCGTGATGATGACGAAAAAAATGCATCTATTTCAGATCTAGAGGTAAAAAAACTAGAACATGAAACTAGTACAAGCGATGTAATATTAAATGATAGTAGCCTGGAAAACGATGACGATGACATTTCAAGTATTAAAAATGCTATAGAAAAATCGCTATCTAACTTAGATCAAGCAGAGGTAGAATAATTGACATATGATGATGCCATTAAGGCATTATCTGAAGATGCGCTGAAACTTATAAGAAATAATCAAACAATAGGATTAGGCAGTGGCAGAGCTGCAACTTCATTTGTAAAATCACTATCCTTGTTTGTGAAAAAAAAGAAGATCAATGTACGATGTATTCCAACTTCTTTACAAATAAAATTGGAAGCAGAAAAAGGCAAATTACATCTTATGGATACAGTGCTAGATAAAATCGATATTGTTTTTGATGGTGCTGATCAGATTGACAGGGGAAAAAATTTGATAAAGGGTGGAGGTGGTGCGCTATTAAGAGAAAATATTCTCATTAGTGCGGCAAAAAAAGTTGTAATAATGGCAGACGATTCAAAATTTGTTACAAATTTTAACAGAGATGTTCCAGTTGAGGTTCACCCTTTAGCTAGAAATACTGTTACTAGGGCCATTACAAAAATTAGTGGTAAGCCAAGTATCAGAACACTTGATAGAGGATATCCATTTGTTACAGAAAATGGGAACATCATTCTTGATTGTAACTTTGGTCTTATAAAAAAACCAAAACTATTACAAGAAAGAATTAAAAAAATCACTGGAGTTCTAGAGGTTGGTATTTTCACTAGAATGCCAGATATTATTTACAGAGCTAAATCAAACGGAAAATTTGATGTGATTAAGTAGACAATAAATAAAAGAAGAAAAGATATTTTTTCTAGAATCTTTGTACTAGGCTTAGTCTTGACTTTGCAGATACCGCAACTATTGCTACTATTGCAATAACTAGTATCATTACAGCAATTGTACCAAATTCTGGAATTACATGACCATCAATAACCTCAATTTCAGCAGATGCATTATACATTGATGCGTCGGCTTGTCGTGCTGTAATTGTATATACTCCATCTTGGTTGAACTGGCTTCCGCCTGTACCAATTGTTGTGGAGTAGCTACCACCAGAAGGTGTCACTTGATCAACAGAAACTATGTTTCCATTTGGTGCCACTACTTTAATAGTAATATCATCACCACGGTCAGTTGTACCACTTACGCTAATTGTAGCAGAACCACGTACTGAATCAGCAGCACTTATTGTCAATCCACCTTGTTGACTTGTTGTTACCGCAGCAGCTGATGCTTCGCCAGTAATAAGACTCGATGCTGAAGCAGATGTATTTGAAGCACTAACATCTACTGATAGATTATATTTTCCAGCGCCACTTCCTTGTTGTGCACTTACGGTTACAGTGTCATCACAACCTACGCCAAGACTTCCAGAGTAGCTACCACCAGAAGGTGTCACTTGATCAACGGCAGCAATATTTCCGTTTGATAATGTTGCCATGATAATGACATCATCACTGCGATCGGTTTCACCGCTGACACTGATTTTGCTACTCGTACAGTCTGCAGATAGTGACATGCCGGATCCTGCAGCATAGGCGCTTCCGCCAAAGCCTGGAACCGATAAAAGTGTGACCGCCATAAATGCTATAGCAATGGAAGCCACCGCATATCTACGAGAATTCATTATTCTAGCCTTAGAATGAGTCCTATTTATGTTTCTTTATTACCATATTTTCGTCTGAATTGATATTTGGTATATTAAAACTACAAAGTCCGCATTCTATTTAATTTTACAAATTTCCATATTACAAAATTTTATCCCAGATCTGAAACTAAAACAGAATTATTCAATAAATTGAAAATTTTTAAACAAAAACTGGCTAAATATATATTAACCCTATATTCAATTTTGCTGTTTGTGTTACTTATTCTCCCTAATTGATATTATGTGCGGATGTGTTTCTGTTGGTAACTAGAAAGACTATTGTTTCAGCACCTGATCATGTTTTCAAGCCTAAACATGAAATAATTACAAAAAAGGAGGCCGAAGAGGTTTTAAAAAAATTCAATTGTCAACCAACTCAGTTACCATTAATTTTTCTTACTGATCCTGCTATCGTTAACCTTGGCGTAAAACCTGGTGATATGATAAAGATTACTAGAGATAGCGCTACTGCTGGTGAGCATTTGTATTATAGGTATGTGGTTGAAGTATGACTGATTCTTCAAATAAGCGCTGGATTATAATTCAGGATATTCTAACTAGGGAAGGAATTGCCAAACAACATTTGAATTCTTTTGATGAATTTTTAAAAAATGGTTTACAGGAAATAATTAATGAGGTTAACGCAATTGATATTGAGAATACAGAATATCCATATAAAATCCAAATAGGTAAAATAAAACTTGGACAGCCAAGAATGATGGAGCTTGATGGTTCTATTACTCATATGACTCCTGCACAAGCACGTTTGCGTAATGTTTCTTATGTTGCACCTTTGAATATGGAAGCAAATGTTATAGAAGATGGAAAAACTCTGGAAACCCGACCTGTTCATATTGGTGACATGCCAGTTATGGTAAAATCTGAAGCTTGTGTTTTACGAAATTACGCGGAAAAAAAATTAATTGAGCATGGAGAGGATCCACACGATCCTGGCGGCTACTTTATTATTAATGGTTCTGAACGAGTTATAGTAGGACTAGAAGATCTATCGTACAACAAAATAATTGTTGATAGAGAAAAAGTAGGCGGAAAAAAAATATTCAAAGCTAAAGTATATTCTTCAATTGTAGGTTATCGTGCAAAATTAGAATTAGTACTAAAAGAGGATGGACTTGTTGTTGCAAGAGTACCAGGATCTCCTGTTGATATTCCAGTAATTACATTAATGCGTGCTCTTGGACTAGAATCTGATAAAGAAATTGCAACTACAGTTTCTCTTGTAGACGAAATAGTAAATGAACTTGAAGCTTCTTTTGAAAAAATAGATATTGTTACATCAAAGGATGCCATTGTATACATTAGTAAAAGAATAGCGCCTGGTATGTTAGACGAATTTCAAATTAAACGTGCAGAAACTTTATTGGATTGGGGATTACTTCCGCACTTGGGTAAACACCCTGATAATAGAAAAGAAAAAGCACAGTTTTTGGGTGAAGCAATTTGTAAATTACTAGAATTAAAACTTGGATGGATTCAACCTGACGACAAAGATCACTATGGTAATAAAGTTATCAAATTTGCGGGACAGATGCTAGCTGATCTATTTAGAACTGCATTTAGAAATTTAGTACGAGATATGAAATATCAACTTGAACGTTCTGGTCAAAAACGAGGAATAAATGCTGTCTCTGCTGCAATTAGACCAGGCATAATATCTGACAAACTGAATAATGCTATTGCTACGGGAAACTGGGGACGTGGAAGAGTTGGTGTTACTCAATTGCTTGATAGAACAAATTATTTGTCTACGATAAGTCATCTACGGCGTGTACAATCACCTTTGAGTAGAACTCAGCCAAATTTTGAAGCGAGAGATTTACACTCTACACATTTTGGAAGGATTTGTCCTAGTGAAACACCAGAGGGCTCTAATTGTGGATTAGTTAAGAATTTGGCTTTGTCTGGAATAATCTCTGTTAGGGTAAATTCAGAAGAAATTACTGAAAAACTATATGATCTTGGAACAGCTTATTTTACAGACGTAAAGCCGAATGTTTTAAAAGATGGAACTAGAATTTTTGTTGATGGAAAACTAATCGGCTATTATGAGAATGGGGAAAAATTAGCCGAATCTTTACGTGAACTGCGTAGAGAATCTAAACTTCACCCACATGTTGGAATTTCCTTACATAAGCCAGAACAGGCAGGGGCTACAAAAAGACTATATGTTAATTGTAACGCAGGACGGGTTTTACGTCCTCTTATCATAATAAAAAGCGGTAAAATATCACTTACACCTGATCTTCTTGATAAAATCTTAAAGAAACTCGTTTCTTGGACTGATCTTTTGCGTATGGGTGTAATTGAGCTTGTAGATGCAAACGAAGAAGAAAATTGCTATATTTCAATAGATGAAAAACAGCTAAAGAAATGTACTCATCTTGAAATTTTTCCTTCTGCAATATTAGGTGCTGGTGCGTCAATAATTCCATATCCTGAACATAATCAATCACCACGTAATACATATGAAGCCGCTATGGCAAAACAAAGCCTCGGTTTTTCAACTCCAATGATGAATACTAGCAGTTATGTAAGGCAACATTTTATGCTATATCCACAAACCCCTATTGTAAGTACAAAAGCAATGGGTCTTCTAGGTCTAGACAAAAGACCTGCTGGACAAAATTGTGTGGTTGCAGTATTACCATTTGATGGATATAACATTGAAGATGCTATTGTTCTGAGTAAAGCTTCCGTGGATAGAGGTATTGGCCGAACATTCTTTTATAGAATCTACGAGTCAGAGGCAAAACAATACCCTGGAGGAATGCGTGACAATTTTGAGATTCCAAATCCTGATGACAACATTCGTGGATTCAAAGGAGAAAAGTCATATCGTTTATTGGAAGAGGATGGTATAGTTGCAAATGAACATAAGGTAACAGGAGGAGATATTCTCATAGGTAAAACTAGTCCGCCTAGATTCATGGAAGAATATCGTGAGTTTGAATCTAAGGGACCTTATAGACGAGACACTTCTATAGGTGTTAGACCTTCTGAAACAGGTTTTGTAGATACAGTTGTTATGACTCAATCAAATGAGGGTGGAAAGATGTACAAAGTTAGGCTCAGAAATATGCGTATCCCTGAGATAGGAGATAAATTTGCTTCTCGGCATGGCCAAAAAGGAGTATTAGGTATATTGGCAAAAAATGAAGATCTACCTTATACTGCTGAGGGAATATCGCCTGATGTTCTTATCAATCCACATGCATTCCCATCAAGAATGACAGTTGGAATGATGATGGAATCAATTACTGGTAAAGCAGCAGCAATACGAGGAAGTGAGGTTGACGCATCTGCTTTTGTGGGTGAGAAGATGGATCAAATTAAGAATGTATTGGATGAGGCAGGATTCAAGTATTCTGGTAAGGAAATTATGTATGATGGTAGAACAGGTAAGCCATTCCCTGTTGAGGTGTTTATTGGCGTTGTTTATTACCAAAAATTACACCATATGGTTGCTGATAAGATACATGCACGAGCACGTGGACAAGTTCAAATGCTTACTAAACAACCAACTGAAGGTAGGGCACGTGGTGGTGGTTTAAGATTTGGAGAAATGGAAAGAGATTGTATAATAGCTTATGGTGCTTCTATGATACTCAAAGATAGGCTGCTTGACGAATCTGATAAATCTGATATCTTTGTTTGTGAAAGGTGCGGTCTTGTTGCATATTATGATATTAAGCAAAGAAGACATGTTTGCAGAATTTGTGGTGATAAAGCAAAAGTAAGTTCTGTATCTGTTGCATATGCATTTAAGCTATTACTGCAAGAAATGCAAAGCCTCAACATTACTCCACGTTTACTGGTGAGTGATAAAGTATAATGTCTATTGAAACAATAAAAGCTGTAGGTGGGATTAAATTCTCTGTTTGGTCTCCAAATGAAATTAGAAAATATTCTGTTTCTGAAATTACTGCTCCTGAAACCTATGATGAGGATGGAATGGCAGTTCAAGGTGGATTGATGGATGGACGTCTTGGAACCTTAGAGCCGGGACAAAAATGTATTTCTTGTGGTAACACATCTGCTAGATGCCCTGGTCATTTTGGGCACATAGAGCTTGCAGAACCTGTATTACATATTGCTTTTATTGATAATATTCATAAGTTATTACTAGCTACATGTAGATCTTGCTCAAGGTTAAAAGTTCCTGAAGTAGACATCACTAAATTTAAAAAAATTAAAAAACGTGAAGCTGCATATACCATAATCTCACAAAAGCGTATACCAGACAGTATATTAGAAAAAGCAAGAAAGTCCAAAGTATGTCCACATTGTGGGAAGGAACAGTATGATCTTATTTTTACCAAACCTACAATCTTTATAGAAAAATCTGAACTTGGTGAGAATAGATTATTGCCAACTACAATAAGAGAACGATTTTCACATATTCTTGATGAGGATATGAGTTTATTAGGTTACGATCCTACAACTGCAAGACCGGAATGGTTTATTTTACAAGCTTTACCTGTACCACCTGTTACAGTTAGACCATCCATTATACTTGAAACTGGAATCAGATCTGAAGATGATCTAACTCATAAAATGGTTGATATTATCAGAGTAAACCAACGACTTAAAGAAAGCAAAGAAGCTGGAACTCCACCACTAATAGTTCAAGATCTTGTTGACCTACTTCAATATCATACTACAACCTATTTTGATAATGAAGTTTCAGGAATTCCACAAGCCCATCATCGCTCTGGTAGGCCACTAAAAACATTAACCCAGAGATTAAAAGGTAAAGAAGGTCGTTTTAGGGGATCACTCTCTGGAAAAAGAGTAGATTTTTCAAGTCGTACTGTTATATCTCCAGATCCGAACTTAGATTTGGCAGAAGTTGGTGTCCCAGAATCAATTGCAAAGAAACTTACAATTCCTGAAATTGTTACAGAATGGAATATTGAAAAACTAAAAAAACTAGTTATTAATGGACCAGATAAATTTCCAGGAGTAAATTATATTGTGAGAACTGACGGAGTTAAAATTAGACTAGATTTTGTTGAAGATAGATCTATTATTGCAGATGCTCTTGAGACTGGTTATCTTATAGAAAGGCATCTCTTAGATGGTGATATTGTACTGTTCAATAGACAGCCATCACTTCACCAAATGTCCATAATGGCTCATCATGTCAGAGTATTACCTGGTAAAACTTTCCGATTACATCCTGCTGTTTGTCCACCATATAATGCAGACTTTGATGGTGATGAAATGAACCTTCATGTACCACAAAGTGAAGAGTCTAGAGCTGAAGCAATATTATTGATGCGAGTTCAAGAACAGTTAATTTCTCCAAGATTTGGAGGTCCAATTATAGGTGGTCTTCGTGATTTTATTACTGGAGCATATCTTCTCACAAAAGATGATACTTTACTAGCGAAGCATGAATTTGCTAATCTTGCAATGCTTGGTGACTATAATGGAAAACTACCCGAGCCAAAAATTAAAAACAACAACGGTTCATTTTATACAGGAAAACAGCTATTTTCTCTTTTCCTTCCATCTGATTTCAACTTTATAATGACATCAAAATGGTCAAAAGGGACAAATGGTGCACAAAAAGACGTAGTGATTAAAAACGGCCAACTAGTTAGTGGCGTTATAGACAAGTCATCTATTGGAGCTGAAGAACCAGAAAGTGTCTTACATAGAATTGCAAAAGACTATGGTAATGATAAGGCTAAAAAATTTCTAAACTCTGTTCTTATCATCATAAAACAATTCATCACACATTATGGATTTAGCTATGGTTTTTCTGATTTAGAACTAGAAGACAAAGATAGGCAAGCAATTCTTGATGACATACAAAAAACTTACGAGAAGGTTGCAGAATATAGCAGTAAGCAAAAGAAAGGAGCGCTCAGACCAATGAGAGGAATGACTAGTATTGAAACGGCTGAGGCTTTGATTACTAATGAACTTGCTAAAGCAAGAGACAGAGCAGGTATTACTGCGAATTCAAATCTTGCTGATGATAATGCAGGAAAAATTATGGCAACTACTGGTGCTAGAGGTTCTGCTTTGAATGTTGGTCAGATGGCTGGTGCTTTAGGTCAGCAATCAAGACGAGGAAAAAGACTAGGAGCACCCGGAGCACATCAAGGTTATGATAATCGTACTCTACCTCACTTCAAAGTACACGATGATAACCCTAACTCTCATGGATTTGTCAAGTCAAACTTTCGTGATGGTCTTTCAACCTTAGAATTTTTCTTCCATGCAATGGGTGGAAGAGAGGGGCTTGTGGATACAGCTGTGAGAACGCAACAAAGTGGATATATGCAACGAAGACTAATCAACGCGCTTGAACATATTAGAATAGAATATGACGGAACTGTAAGGGATCCACATGGACATATCATCCAATTTTTGTATGGTGAAGATGGTATAGATGTATCAAAAAGCGATCATGGTGAAGCATTTAATATTAATAGATTAATTGAATCCCAATCAATTGTAGATTCCGGCACTAAAGCAACTACAGAAGAAATAACTCAGTTATCAAAAAAACACACTAAAACATTTAATCCAAGATTCAAATCCATAGTAGAGAGTGCATTACTTACTGCTAAGTTAAGTAAAGGTGGAATTGAACGTGTATGTAAAAAAGGTCTTGAATTATATAATAATTCTAAAGTTGAACCTGGACAGGCAGTTGGTATAGTTACTGCACAATCTATTGGGGAACCAGGTACTCAAATGACACTTCGAACTTTTCATACTGCAGGAATTGCAGAGAAAAATGTAACTCTTGGTTTACCAAGAATTATTGAACTGGTTGATGCACGTAAAAAACCTGCTACTCCTGCAATGGACATTTATCTTAAAGATTCTAAAGGTTCAAAAGAACAAAAAAAGAACGAAGCTGTTCAAGCTGCAGGTAAGATTTTAGAATCAACGGTTAGAGATTTAATTGTAGAAGCGCGAACTGATTATTCTACCGAGATAAGACTTGAACTTAATGCTAATCGACTAAAAAGTAGGGGATGTACTGTAGAAGATGTACTGTCTGCTTTAGAATCGAACAAAAAATTCACGGCTGAATCTACTGGTAATAATATTATTCTAACACTAGTTGAAGAATATGATTCTTCAACTGTTGTAACTCTGCTAAATAAAGTAAAGAAAACTACTGTTAGGGGGATACCTGGAGTAGAACGAGTAACGCTCAAAGAAGAAAACGGTGAGTGGTTGATCCAAACAACAGGATCAAATCTGTCTGAATTATTTAAACTTGATATAATTGATAAGAAGAATGTTAGGACAAATAATATTTTTGAAATATTTAACACGTTGGGAATTGAAGCAGCAAGAACTGCTCTTATTAACGAACTTCAATTCACACTTGAAAATCAGGGATTAGAAGTTGATGTACGATATCTTATGTTGGTGGCAGATTTAATGTGTCATAAGGGTCATTTACAGCAAATTGGTCGTCATGGAATTGCAGGAACAAAAGATAGTGTTCTTGCGAGAGCGGCATTTGAAATTACAGTACCAACAATTGCATCTGCTGCAAGAACAGGCGAGGTTGAAAAATTAAAAGGAATTACCGAAAATGTTATTGTTGGTAGTCAAATACCAATTGGAAGTGGTACGGTAGACATCTATATGGAATCAACTGCGAAGAACTAAAAGATATTAATCATGACAAAACTCTTGGAAAAAGCAATCAAAGAAGCATTAAAAGAAGGAAAATGCGGTATTGGAACAAAACAAACTATATCTTCTATAAAAAATAGTAAATTGGTTATAATTTCTCAATCTGTTCCTGCTTTGAAAGTAAAGAAAGTAGAAAACAGCATTCAAAATGAAAAAATACCCATAATTCATTTTAAAGGATCATCTATTATGTTAGGAAAACTTTGCGGGTTACAATTTCGAGTATCAGCAGTTTCACTCTATTCGTTAGCTGATACAAATACACAAGCAATTTTAAAAGAATTTGAAACAAAATGATTTCTAAAAAATACATTCTATTAGGTTTAAATGAGATAGGAAAACAATAATTCTATTAGAAAAAATATGACCCAATCAATAAAACTATCATCAGATCAAATTCGTCTACTCTCACTTTTTCAGAAAATAACCAAGGCAACTGCTCGTGATTGTTTGGATGATGAGAAACAAGATCGAATTATTTTTGTAGTAAACGAAGGTAAAATGGGTCTCGCAATCGGTAAAGGTGGCTGTAATATAAAATCTCTCCAAAATTCACTTAAGCGTAATGTAGAGTTAGTTGAATATAATGATGACCCAATAAAATTTCTAAAAAATATATTAAATGCAAAATTAATCAGCGAAATAAAACTTAATACTAAAACAGATGGTTCTTCGCAGATAATTGTTTTTGTTGATCCTGGAAAGAAAGGTATAGTTGTTGGTCGTGAAGGACGTAATGCAGAAAAAGCTAGATTACTTTTAAAAAGATATTTTGATATTTCAAGCGTTATGATAAGCAATCAACAAATGACTCGATTAGAGGTCTAATCTCATGGCAAAATCACCTCTTGGTTTATTTGCTGGTAGAGTGTTGAAGAAAAAGAAGAAGGTCCAACGTTGGTCTATATCAACATATAAGAGAAGAGAACTTGGTTTGGATAAAAAATCAAATCCACTAGGTGGTGCTCCTCAAGGAAGAGGAATTGTTTTGGAAAAAGTTGGTGTTGAGGCAAAGCAACCAAACTCTGCTGTTAGAAAATGTGTCAGAGTCCAATTAATAAAAAATGGAAAAACAGTCACTGCATTTTTACCACGAGATGGTGCAATGAACTTTATTGATGAACATGATGAAGTACATATAGAAGGAATGGGGGCTACTCAAGGTGGAGCTATGGGTGATATTCCCGGAGTACGATACAAAGTACTAAAAGTAAATGATACGTCTTTGAAACAATTAGTATTAGGTAAGAAAGAAAAACCAAGAAGATAGAAAAATGACCTCACAGAATCTTTTACTTTTTAGAAAATGGGATATATCTAATATAGACATTAAAGATGTAGGTCTGAAAAATGCTATTTCATTGAAACAAACAATATTCCCAATGGATTTTGGGCGTTCAGCACTAAGACGATTTAACAAAGCTAATGTCAACATAGTGGAGCGTTTGGTAAACAAGATGATGCACTTTGGTAAACATTATGCTAAGAACACTGGTAGGATGTCAGGAAAAAAAATTCACACATTTAATATTGTTAAACTTGCCTTTGAGATAATTCACATAAAGACAGGTAAAAATCCCGTTGAAGTCTTGGTTCGTGCTATAGAAAACTCTGCACCTAATGAAGATACAACCAGGATTGTATATGGCGGAACAGTATATCATGTATCAGTTGATGTGGCGCCTTTAAGAAGAGTTGATTTAGCATTGCGGTTTATTGCTGATGGTGTAAAAGAAGCCACATTTTCTAATCCAAAAGCAATAGAAGAATATTTAGCTGAATATCTTATTCTTTCAGCGGATAATAATCCTGCAGCACCTTCTGTAAAGAAAAAGAACGAATTAGAACGAATCGCTCAGGCATCTAGATAATTATTATAGCCCGGCCCGGACTCGAACCGAGGTCAAAGGCTCCAGGGGCCCCTATGCTTGCCACTACACTACCGGGCTTCAAACAAAACTCAAAAAATTATAATATAATTATTTCATTCTAGATTCGTTAATTGCAGTCGCGTAGTCACATTCTGCTTTTAACCTCATATATGGAATTAATCTATAATGAATTGAATATGTGTTATTCTCTTTGAGAATCACCCCTTTTTGCAATAATGATGCTAATCCCCTTGATATCTCTGAAACTCCCAGATTGTCTTTATAGCATATTTCATCACGTTTTTTTTGATATTGTTTTAAGCTAAAAACTACATCATCTATTTCTAAAATTAATGGCCAAATAATTTTCTGCCATACAATTCTTCTATTTTGTGTAGCTGTTGCATATTTGCCTTTTTTTATCAACATTAATACATAATTTGAGATCGTTATAATTTATGACCCAAAAAGAAATCATAGAATCATTAGATCTTTTAGAAAAAGACTGGGATATAGATCCAGTAATAAAAGATTTTCAGTTAGGTAAACGTGATGATGTTTCTGAAAATTCTATAAAAGTAAAGGATGTTGTATTTCATATACCGTTCCTGAATAAAATAAAAAAATTTATTCTTTGGAAATGTTTCTGGCCTGATTGTTCTAACTGTTGTTCTAGACAGGGTAGATTACCATTGACTTCTGATGATCTAATAACAATCGGTTCAGGAATGAAATATCAAAAAACATCTGATTTCATAAAAAATGAAACAATAATTGCTACTTGGCAGGAACCTACCCCTGGAGGAGGTTCTACAATATTGACTAGTATTAATTTGAAAAGAAAGGAAGATGAAACTGATGCGGATGATGGGACACATATTAAATGTAGATTTTTAGATGGAGAAGGTGCGTGTAGTATTCACCCAACACGGCCTGGAGTTTGCTATCTATATCCATTTTCAACATGGTTACAAAATGAAAAAGGTAATGCAAGAGTACATGCTACTTTTCAGTTTACTGGTGACTGTCCAGGTTTTTATCTTGATGATTCAGTTGATTCTATGAAAGAAATTTTACAAGAATATTCTGAAGTGATCTATGACTATAACCTAAAGTCTAGTGGAACTATGCGAGAAGGCTTAAGTTCAATAAGTTTAGGTTAAGCTTTTGCAACCTTCATCAAATCACGCATATGAATTTCCATTCCAAATCTCTCTTCATTCTTTTTCATATATCGAAATATAGAAAGAAGATCAGGCATCATTTTTAGCACACTGAATTTA
>LUMJ01000796.1_pt1 | contig 14510 bp, 15 predicted proteins | sample 729631 | NCBI WGS metagenome assembly LUMJ01 (sample SAMN03860266, study PRJNA289734) | marine metagenome | biome: seawater column; feature: ocean; material: water; isolation source: Red Sea water column Station 22 - depth 500m | place: Saudi Arabia: Red Sea | collected 2011-10-15 | depth 500 m | reverse complement strand
ACACAAACGATTACCAGCTGCCTGGATGATGTTGGGTTGGAGGTTGGTTTTTTAGGCAGATATCCTCACGAGCTGTCAGGGGGACAATGTCAGAGAGTTGCGATTGCCAGAGCCTTAATAAGCAAACCAAAGCTTCTAGTTTGCGATGAAGCCGTCAGCGCTCTGGACGCCTCAGTAAGAGCTGAAATTATTGAGTTGTTGCTCAGGCTCAAACAACACAAACAACTAACAATGGTCTTCATTGCTCATGACCTGGCTGTTGTAAAGAAGATTTGTGACCGAGTGCTTGTGATGCAAAATGGTGTTTTAATAGAGCAAGGAAAAACAAACGCAGTTTTTGAAAACCCAGCAAATCAATACACGAAAAACTTGCTGGACTCCGTCCCCGTCCCTGATCCGAGGCTTGAAAAAGCAAAATATCTTAAACGATTAAGCAATAGAAATTAAAACTTTGGTAACATTACCCCCCTTAAGAACAACGAGAGTTAGGGGAGCAAAAAATGGTCACAAAAACGCTTTACGATCTTGGTGAAAGACCTTCCTTGGGGGAGGTTCCAGAAAAAATGCACGCTTTTACGGTAAGACAAGACAGGTTTGGAGAACCAACTAAGGCATGGCAGCGAGAAGTAATAAACACTCCATCAATTGGGCCCAAAGATGTTCTGGTTTATGTTATGGCCACAGGCATTAATTACAACAATGTATGGGCCGGATTGGGTTTTCCGGTAGATGTAATAGCGGATCGACAGAAAAAAGGGGAAGAAGAAGACTTCCATGCAGGAGGATCAGACGCTGCTGGAATAGTCTGGGCTATTGGTGAAGATGTAAGCGATGTTAAGGTTGGTGATGAAGTAGTGGTTCATTCAGGTTGGTGGGAGCCTGAAGACCCCTGGGTTCTTGCAGGAAACGACCCAATGTTAGCTCCCAGTGTGCGCATTTGGGGCTATCAAACCAACTACGGTTCTTATTGTCAGTTTGCTCGTGCTCAATCACATCAAATCAAACAGAAACCCAAACATTTAACATGGGAACAGGCCGGCTGTTACATGCTTTGTGCTTCAACAGCCTATAGGCAATTAATGGGCTGGTCTCCAAACACGGTGGAAAAAGACGACGTAGTCTTGGTTTGGGGTGCAGCGGGAGGGTTGGGCTCATTAGCTTTGCAAATCGTTTCTGCATTGGGCGGAAAAGCGGTTGCAGTAACATCAGAAGAAGACAAACGACAGTTTTGCTTAGACAAAGGAGCAGTGGGCGTCATAAACAGAAATGATTTTACTCATTGGGGACCAATGCCAGACACTAACTCATCAGACTACAGGACCTGGATAGGGGGCGCCAGAAGCTTTGGGAAAGCAATTTGGGATGCCGTTGGAGAGAGGAAAAATCCTAAAATTGTTTTCGAGCACCCAGGCGAAGCTACCCTGCCTACTTCTGGTTTTGTGTGTGATATTGGGGGGATGGTTGTGATCTGTGCTGGAACCTCAGGGTACAACATCACCATGGACCTTAGGTACCACTGGATGATGCAAAAGCGCCTTCAAGGCTCGCACCTTGCAAACGACCTTCAGGCAGAAGCAGTAAATGAACTGATTTTGGCGAGAAAAGTAGACCCATGTTTGTCTGAAACATATTCTTTTGATGAAATTGGCCATGCCCACCAATTAATGTATGAAAATAAACACCCCTATGGAAACATGGCTTGTTTAGTAAATGCCACCAAAAAAGGACAGGGCAAAACCTAGGGGGCAACACTAAACCAAGTGGCCAAACAAGAGGATCTCTTAAGGCAAGGGATGCGGCAATTAGGCTTTCCCGCAGAAGAGCGTAGTGTTAGTTTGTTGATCACATATATCAATTTGTTGTTACAACAAAACCAGACAATGAACTTAACCGCAATCACTGGCCCGCTGGAAGCGGTTACCAAACACCTCATGGACTCACTGAGCATAGCGCGATATGTTCCTGATGGCAGGATTGTAGACATTGGTTGTGGCGGCGGTTGCCCAGGCATCCCATTAGCAATAATTAAACCTGAAAGCCAAATTATTTTAGTGGAGTCAAAAAACAAAAAAGCTGATTTTTTAAACGCAACAATTCAAGCCCTCAAACTTAAAAATACCAAAACCATTTGCCAAAGAGCAGAGAGTGTCGAGCTTACAAAACAGGCAGATGCTGCAGTTTGCAGAGCGTTAGGGAGTATTGCTTATTTTATTTCAGTTGCAGGCCACATGTTAAAAAAACAAGGAAGGCTACTTGCAATGAAAGGAAAAATCCCTCACTCTGAGTTAAGCGAAATCCCATTGGGGTGGGAGGCCCTAGAAACAAAAAAAATACACGTGCCTCACCTGCAGGCAGAACGACATTTAATAACAGTGCGCAAGTCAACTTAAGATGCCAGAAATCATTGCTATCGCAAACCAAAAAGGCGGCGTTGGAAAAACAACTACCACGGTGAACCTTGCTGCTGCGCTTCATGAGATTGGTAAAAAAACACTTTTGGTTGACCTGGACACCCAGGGAAATGCCACAACAGCTTGTGGCATAGATAAAAACAACATAAGAACCACTATTTATGACTTGTTTCTTGGTGAGGCGACAATTGAAAACACCATGGTGCACTCGGAAACAAATGGTTTTTGGGTTTTGCCCGCAAACAAAGACTTAATGGCTGCAGAAATTCAGCTGCTTGAGTTCAGAGACAGGGAGTTCCAGTTGAAAAAAATTTTGACAGACATAGACTCGCGCTTCGACTATGTTTTAATTGACTCACCACCATCAATGAATATTTTGACCCTCAATGCCTTGGCTGCTTCCCACGGCGTCATTATTCCTGCCCAATGCGAATATTATGCCTTAGAAGGCCTAACTGGCTTGCTTGAAACAATTAACAAAATTCAAGAAAAAATAAACCCTGAGCTCGAAATTAAAGGAGTCCTTAGAACTATGTTTGATGTCAGAAACAGTCTTGCTGGGGAGGTTTCAGGACAACTCAAAAGGCACTTTGGCAACAAATTATTTTGGACGTTTATTCCAAGGAATGTTCGGTTGGCCGAAGCACCAAGTTTTGGTTTGTCAGCAGTGGTCTACGATCGCAATTGTTTGGGCGCCAAAGCCTATGTGTCTTTGGCAAAAGAAATAAGCAAAAAAATCATGTAATGATTTTCCCAACCCGTTAAACTTAGGTTTGCGATGCAAGAAAAAAAGAAAAGCCTAGGACGAGGACTGGAGGCTTTGCTTGGCGCTTCTGAGCCTGCCCAACGAACCATTAAACCAGATGAAGCCATACACCAGTTGGCGGTCGAAAAAATAGGACCAGGACCATTTCAGCCAAGACGAGCTATTAAAAAAGAACAGCTGAAAGAACTGGCGCTGTCTATTGAGGGACAAGGAATTATTCAGCCGATTGTAGTTAGGGAGCGAGCTGTTGTTGATTCACAAACAGGCATTCGTTATGAAATTATAGCCGGTGAGCGGAGGTGGAGAGCCGCACAGTTAGCCAGCTTAGAAGTGGTTCCGGCAGTCATTAGAGCGATGTCAGACGCATCAGCAGTTGCTATAGCGCTGATTGAAAACATTCAGCGTGAAAACCTTAACCCCTTGGAGGAAGCAGGCGCATTTCAGAGGCTGATCATGGAATACGAAATGACCCACCAAGAAGTCGCCAACGCCGTAGGAAGAGCAAGAGCGAGTATTACTAATGCTTTAAGGCTCTTGGATTTAAGTTCCGGCGTTCAGGCGCTCTTAAACGACGCAAAAATAAACATGGGGCACGCAAGATCTTTGTTGTCTTTAACAGACCCCTCAATGCAGCTAGAGGTGGCAACCCTTGTTATTGAAAAACAACTCTCTGTCAGAGACACAGAAAAATTAGTACGCAGCATACTTGACGGCGCAAGCAAGCGAAAAACAAAAAAACAACCCGAAGATCCAGATATCCGAGGGCTTGAAGACAGCCTAACCCAGAAGCTAGGCGCAAAGGTTTCCATCAAGCATACAAAATCAGGGAAAGGCCGGTTAGTGATTGCATACACCAACTCAGATGAGCTTCAAGGAATTTTGGAAAGAATTAAATAGAGCAAAAAACCAACAACTAAACCTAAAACACAACAGTGTAATTTTCTCAATGATGCCAATTGAGCCGCTTAATGCAAAAACAACCGCCATTGGAATTCTTTCGGCACAATTGATTTTAGGTTTTGTGACGGCAGCAATGTTTTGGTTTTTCTTGAGTTTTGAGGGCGCAAAATCCTCAATTGCTGGCAGTATGGTGGCTGTTTTTTCATCAGTTCATTTGTTTAAACTTGTTTTTCAATCTGCTCCGCAAACACCTAAAAAAATCGCTAACACGCTGTATATTATGGAGGCCTTAAAATTTCTTATCACTGGCGTATTATTTGGGGTTGCTGTTATCTTGTTAAAAGCCATGTTTTTCCCATTAATAATAGGTTATATTGTTGCCGTTTTTGTCTATTGGTTGTCTTTATTGGTCGTATAAAAAAGCAAAGAAAATGAATAAAGCTAGCTTCCTTAAAACACTACTCTTGGCCTGTACTTTATTGATCTCTGCAAACTCATTTTCTGCTACAAATGAAGAGCACCCTACAGACCTTGCCCACGGCGAAGAGGTTACCTCCAACGATTATATTTCACACCATTTGGTGTTCAACACAGAGACAGTTTTTTCGGGCGAAGAAAACGGATTTTGGACCCTACACCTGGACAGCCTTTTCTATTCTGTATTTATGGCGCTTTTGTTTTGCGCTTCTTTTTATTTTGCCGCCAGAAAGGCCACTATTAGAGCCCCCTCGGGTTGGTTGGGCTTTGTGGAGCTGGTTATTGTGCTCATTGACGAGCAGGTTAGAGACACCTACCACGGCACAAGCAAGCTCATAGCACCGTTAGCGCTGACAATTTTTTGTTGGGTATTTTTGATGAATTTTATGGATCTGATACCAGTAGACTTGCTTCCATGGGCAGGTGGGTTCGCTGGCATTGAATACATGCGAGTAGTCCCCAGTGCAGACCTTAATATAACCTTCGGTCTCTCGTTAACAGTTTTCCTTTTAATTATTTACTTCAGCATTAAAATAAAAGGGCTCGGAGGCTTTGCTAGAGAACTGGCGTTTCAGCCCTTTGGAAAATGGATGTTGCCGTTTAATCTTTTGTTGAAATTAATTGAAGAGATCGCAAAACCATTGTCATTGGGTCTTCGACTTTTTGGCAACTTATATGCTGGAGAGTTAATTTTTTTGATCATAGCACTATTCACGCTCGGCCTTGTGGTGGATCAGTTTACCGTTGCTGATTCGGGATATATGATAATGCAATTCTTATTAGGATTGTTGTGGGCGCTTTTTCATTTGGTGATAATTTTGTTGCAAGCGTTTATCTTTATGATGCTCACCGTGGTCTATTTGAGCATGGCGCATGAAGAGCACTAGAAACAATTAGAAACAGTAAAAAAACTATAACAGGAGAAAAAAATGGAATCTGACTTTATTTTAGGAATGACAGCAATTGCAGCAAGCATCCTTATAGGGATGGGCGCGTTAGGCACAGCGATCGGCTTTGGATTGCTGGGAGGACGCTTTTTAGAAGGCGCCGCAAGGCAGCCAGAAATGGCAAACATGCTCCAGGTCAAGCTATTTATTGTTGCTGGTTTGTTGGATGCAGTGCCAATGATTGGCGTGGGCATCGCTTTATTTTTTGTATTTGCCAATCCGTTTATTGGGTAATCCTAACAGGCAGAAAACAGCCATTGATTTGGAGGCTAAAAAATGAACATTAATGTCACGCTTGTAATACAAATGATTGTTTTTATGACAGTTGTTTGGTTCAGCATGAAGTTTATTTGGCCGATGATCATGCAGGCAATAGAAGAACGCAACAAAACAATATCAGAGGGCTTGGCAGCAGCAGAGCAAGGCCAAAAGAAATTGATTGATGCCGAGTCAGAGGCATCTGTTTTGGTAGAAAAAGCAAGAAAACAAGCATCAACTATTCTTGACCAAGCAAACAGTCGCGCCTCATCAATTGTAGAGGAGGCAAAAACAGACGGAGAAAAACAACGAGTAAGAATTATGGACACTGCACAAGATGAGGCCAACCAAGAAGCGGCAAAACTTAAAGAGGGCCTTAGGGCAGAGGTCGCCAGCATTGCAGTTGCGGGCGCAGAGAAAATTTTAACCAGAGAAATCAAAACCTCAGACCATGAAGCCTTGCTAAAAGGGCTTGCTAAGAAAATTAAATGACATGGACGAACTAAGAACAATTGCCAGGCCTTATGCAAAAGCTGTTTTTGAACTGGCAGCATCTTCAGGAACTTTGACGGAATGGTCAGAGTTTCTAAAAGGATGCTCTGAATTGTTGAACAACAATGAGATCAAGGCATTGATAAAAGCCCCTGGACAGAACAAGAAAAAGGTTGCAGAAGTCTTTTATGACGGCGTCAACCTTGGGGTTGAGACCCATCATTCAAATCGAAAACAGTTTTTGGGTTTAATCCAAATACTATCGGGAAACAGCCGTCTTAATATTATGAATGAGCTGCATAAGCAATATAACCAGAAAAAAAGAGAGTCGGAAAAAACAACCCAGGTTACATTAACCACAGCGATTCAAGCTGACGAGAAAGAGCTCAAAAAAATAACCCATACGCTTGAGAAAAAACTAGGAAACAAAGTTGAATTGAAAGTGATAGTTGATAAGTCACTGATTGGTGGAGCGGTCATTCAAACAGGTGACCATATGGTTGATGGCGCAGTCAGCACACAACTGCAAAGCCTGAACAGATTTTTAATTAACTAAAAAAGGAAAACAATGACGATTAAAGCCTCGGAAATAAGCGAATTAATCAAGAAGAAAATTGAAAACTTTGAAGGAGAAGCCCAAGCATCTGATGTTGGCACGGTGGTTTCCGTAACCGATGGAATTACAAGAATTCATGGGTTGAGCGATGTTCAATACGGTGAAATGATTGAGTTTCCGGGCGAAACATTTGGATTGGCGCTTAATTTAGAACAAGACTCAGTAGGCGCTGTTGTCCTAGGCGACTACACGCATATTTCTGAAGGAGCAATAGTTAAAACAACCAACCGAATCCTTGAAGTCCCAGTGGGAGATGTTCTGTTAGGGAGAGCGGTTAACTCATTGGGCGAGCCCTTGGATGGCAAGGGGCCAATAGAGGACACAAAAACTGCGCCAATTGAAAAGGTTGCTCCGGGGGTTATTGCTCGACAATCGGTGAGCCAGCCTGTGCAAACTGGGCTAAAATCCATTGATTCCATGGTTCCTGTTGGTAGAGGGCAAAGGGAGTTAATTATCGGAGATCGCCAAACAGGAAAAACAGCAGTTGCCGTGGACACGATTATCAACCAAAAAGGAACAGGGGTTAAGTGTATTTATGTCGCTGTGGGACAAAAAAACTCTTCCATTGCTGGGGTAGTTAGAAAGCTCGAAGAGCATGAGGCAATGGAGCACACAATTGTTGTTGCCGCCGCTGCCGCTGACTCAGCAGCAATGCAGTATATCGCACCATATTCCGGTTGTGCTATGGGGGAGTATTTTAGAGACCAAGGCGAAGATGCACTTATTATCTACGACGATCTTACCAAACAAGCATGGGCATACAGACAAGTGTCTTTGTTGTTGAGAAGGCCCCCTGGAAGAGAAGCATATCCCGGAGATGTTTTTTATCTTCATTCCCGACTGCTAGAAAGGGCAGCAAGAGTAAATGCCGAGTATGTTGAAAAAAACACCAAAGGCAAAGTCAAAGGCATACCAACAAACGTAATTTCAATTACCGATGGTCAAATTTATCTTGAAAGCGACTTGTTTAATGCAGGCATTAGGCCCGCAATAAACGCTGGACTTTCTGTTTCAAGGGTGGGAGGCGCAGCTCAAACCAAGATCATTAAAAAACTAGGTGGAGGCGTTCGGTTGGCGCTAGCTCAATACCGAGAACTAGCTGCTTTTGCTCAGTTTGCTTCTGATTTGGATGAAACAACTCGCAAACAACTTGAAAGGGGCCAAAGAGTAACCGAACTCATGAAACAAAAACAATACTCGCCCCTATCGATTGCAGAAATGGCTGTATCTCTCTACGCCGCCAACGAAGGTTATCTTGACGATGTAGATGCTGAAAAAGTGGTTGATTTTGAAGCAGGCTTACTTGCAAGCTTCAGAGATAACCACCAAAAGCTGATAGATAACATAAACGCCTCAGGGGATTACAGCGAGAAAATAGAGGCAGGGCTTAAAAAAGCGGTGGAAGAATTTAAAGAAACAGGAACATATTAAAACAAGCAGGAGATGGCAAACGAGAAAGAAGTTCGGACAAAAATCGGCAGTGTTAAAAACACCCAAAAAATTACCAAAGCAATGGAAATGGTTGCTGCAAGCAAAATGAGGCGCACCCAAAAGACAATGCAGTCCCTTATGCAGATAAAATTATAAACGTTATTGGCCATTTGTTTAAAGCAAACCCCGACTATAAACACCCATTTTTAACCGAACGAAAAGCGACAAAGGTTGGGTATATAGTTGTAAGCACAGATCGAGGTTTGTGTGGAGGGCTAAATGTAAACATGTTTAGGACTCTTTTGGCAGAACTGAAACAATGGCGAGACCAAAAAGTTGAAACCAAACTTTGTCTGGTTGGGGCAAAGGGCATCCAGTTCTTCCGCTCAGTAAACATCAATATTGTTGGCGCAACAAGCCAGTTAGGGGAAAACCCAAACGTTGAAGATTTGGTTGGAGCAATAAGCATTATGTTAGACGAATACAGCAGCCAAAAAATAGACAGGCTTTTTTTGGTGCACAACAGCTTTGTTAATACGATGTCACAAAAGCCAGAAATAAAAACACTACTTCCAGTTGAGGCAATAGACAAAGAAAACCTGCCAACACATTGGGACTATATTTACGAGCCTGACTCAAGAGAATTGCTTGATCAGGTTTTGACCAGATACATAGAGTCACAAGTATACCGAGCAGTTGTTGAAAATGTTGCGTGTGAAATGGCAGCAAAAATGGTCGCTATGAAAAGCGCCACCGACAATGCTGGAAAGATAATTGAACAATTGGAGCTTGATTACAACAAAGCAAGACAAGCTGCGATTACACAGGAGATTTCGGAAATTGTAGGCGGCGCTGCTGCTGTTTAAGTAAATATGAGGAAAGCAATATGAGTACTGGAAATGTAGTCCAGGTAATTGGCGCGGTGGTGGATGTAGAGTTTCCAAGAGAAAGCATACCCAGCGTGTACGATGCATTAACCCTAAAAGACGGGGAATTGGTTTTTGAGGTGCAACAACAGCTGGGCGATGGTGTTGTGCGAGCTATTGCGATGGGTTCTAGCGAAGGGCTAAAAAGAGGTTTGGCAGTAGAAAACACTGGAGCACCAATCACTGTTCCTGTTGGGGAAAAAACCCTTGGTAGAGTTTTAGATGTGTTGGGCAACCCAATCGATGAGGCTGGACCTATTGGCGCGTCTGAAACCAAGCCAATTCATGCAAAAGCACCGACTTTTGAAGAACAAGCTAGCAGCTCAGAGCTTCTAGAAACAGGAGTCAAAGTTATTGATTTGCTCTGTCCTTTTGCTAAAGGAGGAAAAGCAGGTTTGTTTGGTGGGGCAGGCGTGGGCAAGACCGTGATCGTTATGGAGTTAATCCGCAACATCGCCCATGAACATTCTGGTTATTCTGTTTTTGCCGGCGTTGGTGAGCGAACTAGAGAGGGAAATGATTTTTATCATGAAATGAAGGAATCCAATGTGTTGGATAAGGTAGCTCTCGTTTATGGGCAAATGAACGAACCACCAGGCAATAGGCTGCGCGTTGGGCTAACAGGACTCACCATAGCTGAAAGTTTTCGTGATGAAGGTCGCGATGTATTGATGTTTATTGATAACATCTATCGATATACGTTGGCAGGGGTAGAGGTTTCTGCCCTGCTAGGCAGAATGCCTTCCGCTGTCGGCTATCAACCTACACTGGCAGAAGAGATGGGTATTTTGCAGGAAAGAATTACATCAACAAAAACAGGATCAATAACTTCTATTCAGGCTGTTTACGTCCCGGCTGACGACCTAACTGATCCATCCCCAGCAACGACATTTGCTCATTTAGATGCAACCGTTGTTTTGTCTCGATCAATTGCAGAGCTTGGAATATATCCGGCTGTCGACCCCTTGGACTCAACCAGCAGGCAGTTAGACCCTCTGATTGTTGGCCAAGAGCACTATGAAACAGCGCGTGCCGTACAACAAGTTTTGCAGCGCTACAAAGAACTGCAGGATATTATTGCTATTTTGGGAATGGATGAGCTGTCAGAAGAAGACAAGCTAACTGTTCAAATAGCAAGAAAAATTCAACGCTATTTGTCGCAACCATTTTTTGTCGCTGAAGTTTTTACTGGAGCGCCAGGCCAATATGTCTCACTGAAAGACACAATTAAAGCTTTTCAAGGTATTGTTGCTGGCGAGTATGATGATCTTCCAGAGCAAGCATTTTATATGGTTGGCAAAATAGATGAAGCTGTTGAGAAAGCAAAAACAATGTAAAAACTGACTGAATATGAACACCATTCAAGTTGAAATAGTTAGTGCAGAAAGAGCTCTTTTCTCAGGCGAGGCAACAATGGTTGTTGCTCCAGGAAAAGCAGGAGACCTGGGTATTGCACCAAGACATACGCCGCTATTAACAAGCCTTAGACCAGGCGATATAGAAGTATTTAAACCCGAAGGAGACAAAGAGTTTTTTTACGTTACAGGTGGAATTTTAGAAGTCCAACCGCATTTAATTACAGTGCTTGCAGACTCGGCACTCCACGCTGCTGAATTAGATGAAGAGGCAATTTCTGAAGCAAAAAATAAAGCAGAAGAAGCCCTTAAAGGAGCAACCCAAAAAGAGGAGCTCGAGCAAGCCCAGGCAGCTTTAGTGGAAGCTGCTGCTAGATACAATGCAGTAAAAAAACTCAAAGGCAAAAAATAACGCCCATCAATATTTTGCTCCCAAAACTAGGCATTTTCCAAAGCTTCTCTGTAAACTAATCTATCTTTGGGCTTGTTTGGTGTTGAAATGGAAACTTCAGTAGTAATTTTAGCGGCAGGAGAAGGCACAAGGATGAGCTCTAGCCTTCCAAAAGCAATGCAGTTTCTTGCAGGCAAAACCATGCTTGAGCACATTAAAGACACAGCTGATGCCATTTCCAGCGTGCAAACTATAATTGTTTGCTCCCCTGATGCCGAGAAACATATATCTAAAGCTTTGGGCAAGCCAGATCAGGGCTTAGTTTATGTTCAGCAGGCAGAGCCTCTAGGTACTGGACACGCATTAAGGTGTTCTTTATCCAAAATCAATCAAGACAATATCGTTTTGGTTTTATTAGGCGATGTGCCTTTAGTGCGCCCTAAAACCCTCCTAAAACTCATTAACTCAGCAGCCACCAACACATTAACGCTTTTAACGGCCAACATAGATGACCCTAAAGGCTATGGAAGAATTATTAGAAACGCTAATAATGAAATTACTGCAATTCTAGAAGACGAGGAATGCACAAGAAAACAAGAAACCATCAGCGAGATTAATTCAGGAATAATGGCTTTCCCACCCAACAGAATAACCCAATGGCTTAACAGGCTGAGTGCGAACAATAAAAAAGGAGAGTATTATTTAACTGACACGATAGAATTTGCTGTAGATGATGGGGTGTTGGTCGATTCAATCCAACCCCAGGCGGCAGAGGAGATTTTTGGTGTGAACGACAAAAAACAATTAGCAGAAGCAGAGAAAATCAAGCGCAAAGAAGCAGCTGAAAAACTACTTCAAAAAGGTGTAACTTTGGCGGATCCCATGCGTATAGACGTTAGGGGGGATCTTGTTTGTGGCAAAGACGTATTTATTGATGTCAATGTTGTGTTTGAGGGAGATGTAAACATTGCAGAAGGAGCAAGTATTGGGCCTCACTCTGTAATAGCAAACTCAACGATAGGGAAGCACACAAAAATACTTTCACACTGCAACCTCGAGCACGCAAACATTGGTGATAATTGCTCAGTGGGACCTTTCGCAAGGTTAAGGCCAGGCACAGAATTAATGGACTCTGCAAAGGCAGGGAATTTTGTTGAGATTAAAAAAAGCCGGATAGGGCAGAAGTCAAAAGTGAACCATTTATCCTATGTTGGCGATGCTGTGGTTGGAAAAGGCCAAAAAAAAATACAACGTAAACCAAAATAATGTGTGGGATAGTAGCAGCTGCCAGTAATCGTAACGTCGTACCAATACTCTTGGATGGCCTAAATAGGCTTGAGTATCGTGGCTATGATTCCGCGGGCATCGCCCTGACCGAGAACAACAAGATTTTAAGAATAAGAAAACAAGGCAAGGTTGCTGAGCTTCATAAAACAATAAAAAAAGAAAAAAATTTCAAGAGCACTATAGGGGTTGCACACACACGTTGGGCAACCCATGGTGAGCCCAGCGAAACGAACGCACACCCTCACGTCTCAGGAGATGATTATTCAAACAGTGAAATCGCTTTGGTTCATAATGGCATCATTGAAAATTTCGCTGACATTAGAGAAAAGCTCACAGCTGAAGGCTATGTTTTTTCAAGCAAGACAGACTCAGAGGTTATTGTTCATTTAATACATTTGTATAGAAAAGATCATGATTTAATGGGCTCTGTTGCTCGTGCAACCAATGATTTGGTTGGTGATTTCGCAATTACGGTAATAGAAGCCAGCAACCCAGATATTATTGTGGGTGCAAGACACGGCTGCCCATTAATTATAGGGTTGGGACTAGACGAAAACTATTTTGCTTCTGATGCAGGGGCTTTGATTGCGCTCACAAGCCGCTTTGTTATTTTAAAAGATGGTGACGTTGCTCAGATAACAGCAGACCAGTTTTCTGTTTTCAACCAAGAGTTAAACGAGGCAGAACGAAAAATTACAACATCCAATATGACGGCCAGCAACTTTTCTAAAGAAGGCTACCGTCACTTTATGGAAAAAGAAATTTTTGAGCAGCCTGAGGTGGTCCGAAGGGCTTATGGGGATTATGTTACCGGAGCAATAAAAGGAGCGTTGTTTGAAAAGAGCAACGCCAGTGATTTGGGGGAGATAAAACACATCCAAATATGTGCTTGCGGGACAAGCTATTATGCGGCCTTGATTGCCAAGCTTTGGATAGAGCACTTCACTCGCATACCAACTTCTGTGGATATAGGAAGTGAATACAGGTACAACACAATTGCAAAACAAAAAGGCTCTTTATTTGTCGCTATTTCACAGTCTGGGGAAACCGCTGACACCCTTGCAGCCTTAAGAAAAGCCAAAGAGCAAAATTACATTGGCACCATTGCAATTTGCAATGTTTTGGAGAGCTCTCTAGCCAGAGAAGCAGACAGATGTTTGCCCACAAGCGCAGGTCCCGAAATTGGGGTGGCCTCTACCAAAGCCTTTATAAGCCAATTGGTTTCCGTGGCCCTACTTGGGTTAACGCTTGGAGACAGCATTGGATTCTCTAAAGAAACAAAACAACAAGCCCTTTCTGAAATTAAACGGCTTCCTGAGTTAATTGAAGCTGTGTTGAATATGTCAGGTCAAATTGAAGAGCTGGCATGGGATTTAGATGGAAGGCACCACATCTTGTTTTTAGGACGCGGACTTCATTATCCAATAGCACTTGAGGGCGCTTTAAAAATGAAAGAAATTTCTTATGTCCATGCAGAAGCTTATCCAGCAGGAGAATTAAAACACGGGCCTCTAGCCCTTGTTGATGAAGATATGCCAGTTATAGCGATAGCACCATCAGGCCAGCTCTTGCAAAAAATAATGAGCAACCTAGAAGAAGTTCGGGCCAGAGGCGGGCAATTGTTTGTTTTGGCGGATGACGAAAACATTACAAAAAACGGATTTGAAAAATCATTAATTTTGCCATCTGGCTTGACCATGCTGCAAAGTCCAGTTGTCTATACGATACCATTACAACTGCTGGCATATTATGTTGCTCTCCACAAAGGCAATGATGTTGACCAACCAAGAAACTTGGCCAAGTCAGTCACGGTGGAATAAGTTTGAGAGCAGAATTTAAGACCTGCTAATTTCAAAACCCAATGCTTTAAAGTAACTACTTAATGTAACCTTTACTTCCCTTTGATGTTATGATAAGTTTGCGTTACATTTCATGGTGTGATGTCTGTCACACACATAAACAAGGAGTAATTATGGAAGGTTATGTTGCGATATTGATGCCAGTATTATTAATGTTCGTTATATTATTTTTTGTTCAAAAAATGAACAAAGATAAATATAACGCAATAATTCAGATCTCAAAAAACATTGAAGATCAATCTAAAATTAAAGACTTACTGGAAGACTTAGAAGAAAAGAAAAAACCCATAGATTACAGAAGAAGTGGAGTAATAACTTTTTTTGTTGGTCTTGGTTTGCTTCTCTTTGGAGCAGTTTCATCTATAAGTATTTTAAAGGGAGTTGGTCTTATGGT
>LUMJ01002620.1_pt2 | contig 14516 bp, 14 predicted proteins | sample 729631 | NCBI WGS metagenome assembly LUMJ01 (sample SAMN03860266, study PRJNA289734) | marine metagenome | biome: seawater column; feature: ocean; material: water; isolation source: Red Sea water column Station 22 - depth 500m | place: Saudi Arabia: Red Sea | collected 2011-10-15 | depth 500 m | reverse complement strand
GACCTGGATTGTTGCGCCTAAATAGTCCCCTTTACGTTCACGGTCCCAAACAGTGCTGTAGATCTGTCCAGTGGTGGCGTTGTTGTTCTTGCTCATATCCACATCAATGAACCGCTCATAATGCCCCAGGTCAAGATCCGTTTCTGATCCATCATCCAATACAAACACTTCCCCGTGCTGGTAGGGATTCATGGTTCCCGGATCCACATTCAAATAGGGATCCAATTTGATGATGGAGACTCGAACGCCGGCGCTTTTCAATAAATAACCAATAGAAGCAGCTGCGATCCCCTTTCCAAGCCCGGAGATCACCCCGCCAAGTACAAATATATATTTAGTTTGTTTACCCATAATGTTCGATGTATTCCTTCAGATCTTCTTCAGTGTCAATTCCGCGACCTGTGTATTCAGACATTAACACATGAATGGGCAGACCATTATCCAATACACGCAATTGCTCCAATCTATGCAGTTTTTCATTTTCCGTTTGTGCCATATTCGTATACTTCATTAAAGCAGTCTTCCGAAAAGCATATATCCCAATATGACGATAGTATCCTCCAATCTCATATGTCCGGGGTTCTCTGCGAAATGCCATGGCAATGTTCTTATTATCCACCAATACTTTCACAACATTGGGGTCATATTCATCCTCCAGTGAAATATCCTCTGAAGCAGCTGTGGCCATGAATACATTTGGTGTTTCAAAGATCCCCACAAGGTCATTGATCAGCTGGGGATCCATGGCAGGCTCATCCCCTTGTATATTCACTACAATATCTGCATCCATATCCTTTACCACTTCCGCTACACGATCCGTTCCTGACCTATGATCAGAAAACGTCATGATCGTTTCCACGTCAAACCCTTTTAATGCTTCTGCGGTCTCCTCACTGTCTATAGCGATGTATACTTCATCCAGTTTATCGGCTTGCTTGGCCTTTTCATAGACATGAACCACCATAGGCTTTTCATGAATGGGGGCAAGGATCTTACGGGGGAGTCTGGTGGAATGAAGCCGGGCTGGGATGACACCGATATTCATGAGGGGATTATCCGATCGTTTTGGAGACACGTTTCCACCAACATCATATTTATCGTCTTTAGTCTGATCAGATCAAGCATCATTAGGCGAAAAACTTGCGTGGAAATTACGGAAATGAATCTGACATTAAAGAGAGAAATTTATTCAAATCGTAAAGATTCGATAGGGTCGAGATTAGCGGCTCTCCAGGCAGGGTAAATACCAAAACCAATCCCGATCAATGAACACACCACCAACCCGTAGACCACCCAATTCATAGGGATCACCGCAGGGATATTCATGAACATTGCCACAGCATTTCCTCCAAGGACACCCAGCACAACACCAACGATCCCACCTATTTCACTTAAAAATACTGCTTCCGATAAAAACTGGGTAATAATGTCCCGTCTGTTGGCACCAATGGCTTTTCGTATTCCGATCTCCTTTATCCGTTCTGTCACAGATACCAGCATAATATTCATAATCCCGATACCTGCCACTAACAATGCAATGATACTGATAACAAATGCGAATACTTTCACTCCACCAGTAAACGATCCAAACGTATCTAGTAATTGAGCATTGGATACTACTTCAAAATCATTCTCTTCACCAGGCGGAACCTTCCGGATGGCCCGCATAATTCCAATGGTTTCATCCAACGTTTTGTCATAGAGTTCTGCAGATGGAGCTTCAATAGTGAATACAAGACTTGAACGACTGTGGGCAAAATTATGGAGATAGGTAGAAATGGGAATAATGACATAATTGTCCTGACTTTCTCCAAAAGACTGACCTTTTCGTTCCGCAATGCCCACCACCAAAAAACTAATGCCGTTTATGGTGATCTTTTTTCCAATGGCATATTCGAATGGGAAAAGTTGATCCAATGCGTCACCACCCAATACAGCCACATTTCGACCATAATGAACATCATCATTGGTAATATTACGTCCTTCATCTATTGATGTATTATATGTTCTGCTTGTCCATTCATCTCCTGCATAGATCATCACATTCTTTTTCGCCTGATTATCCCCATATTTTATACTGGCTCCCCACATATCATCACCAACACTAACAAACGAAGGCGTCTTGGCTCGTTCTTTCAGTTGTTCAAACTGATCCAATGTAATACTCTGTCGTTTCGCGAATTTTTCCCACGATCCATGCCCGCCTAAATGAATAGCCGGATACTTCTGAAACGAAAAGGTATTGGCTCCGAAGACATTCAATCCCGATTGGATGGAGGATTCCATAGTGGTAATAGCCGTCATGACACCGATGACAGAAAAAACACCAATGGCAATTCCCAGTAAGGTCAAAGAAGAACGCAATTTGTTCTGGCGTATTGATTGGAAAGCCATGATGAGACTTTCCCGAAGTGTATTTTTAAAGTGACTTTTTTTGACCTTACTCATACCGTAATGCCTCAATGGGATCTAACTGTGCTGCCTTATAAGATGGGGCCAAACCTGCCATAAGTCCTACCACCGAACTCAAAACCAATGATATAACTGCCAATGATACTGGAAGAGTGGATGGGAATACATAGGCATCAATGAGCATACTGCCACCCAGAGCCAATAGCATTCCAACGAGTCCGCCAAACAAACAAATGAGCAATGCTTCCAGTAAGAACTGCCTCATGATACTTGCAGGGGTGGCTCCAATAGCCTTGCGAACACCGATCTCACGTGTTCGTTCTTTTACAGAAACAAACATAATGTTCATGATACCTATCCCACCTACTACCAGCGAGAGAACAGTAATAAATAATCCAGTACCGCCAATGGCAATTTTCATGGTCTGATATTGCTGGCGAAATGCATCCTGTTGATTCACAGCAAAATCATTTTTTTCTTCCGGGTGCAACCCTCGGAGTCTGCGCATAATTGCTATTATTTCATCTTTAGCATCTTCAATTTTTGTATCATCTACTTTTATATCTAATCGCGTCCAGCCCCTTCTAGAAAATAATCGCTGATAAGTTTCTAGTGGGATAATAGCTCGGTTATCCATGCTGAACATTCCCAAAAACTTTCCCTGCTTTTCGGAGACGCCTATTACCCGGAAAACATAATTGCCAATTCTTACCTTTTCTCCAACAGGGTTTTCATTCTCAAACAGCACATTGGCCACATCGTATCCAATAATAATCACGCGGGTACCGCTTCGATTTTCGCCTTCAGTAAAAAACCGGCCCAATTCAATATTCATAAATGCTGTTTGTGTAAACTCTGGAGTCGTTCCTAGAATATTGATCCCCATTGCCATTTCATCTTTTCGAGTAATATTAGCTGAACGAAATGTGACGGGGGCAGCCGCTTTAACATATCTACTCTGCTCTTTTATTTTTTCAATATATTCCTCTTTCAGATCTGGACGGTTACGTATTTCCCACCATTCCTGATCTCCGAACCATTCATACTTTGCCACATACAGCACATCTACTTTCAAATGATCTGTCCAGTCCGGAGATCATGGTCCCCATGAGAGTTACGGCAAGAATTCCTATTATGATTCCCAGAGTGGTGAGTGATGTTCGGAGTTTGTTTGCCCAAATCGCATTGACGGCCATTCGAAAAGACTCAATATAAGCGAACATATTAGGTTGTTACTTTTTTTCTTTGGGGCTTCATTTTCTTATTGACCAAATCTTTTTCGATCTTTCCATCCAATATCTTGATGGTCCGATGGGCATGTTTCGCAATGTATTCTTCATGTGTAACCAATATGATGGTATTCCCATCTGCGTGAAGTTTGTCAAAGATCTTCATGATCTCTTTCCCGCTTTTGGAGTCCAGGTTTCCCGTAGGTTCATCAGCCAAAATGATGGATGGATTAGTAACCAATGCCCGTGCAATGGCAACACGTTGCCGCTGACCCCCGGATAGTTCATTGGGTTTATGATGCATACGATCAGTCAGAGCCACTTTTTCTATAGCAATTTCTGCCATGTCTAATCGTTCGTCCTTTGGGATATTGGCATAGATCAACGGGAGTTCCACATTTCGTAATGCAGTCAATTTTGGTAACAGGTTGAACGTTTGAAAAACAAATCCCTTCTGTTGGAGTATCCAGACATCCGATCATATTCATCATAGTAGATTTCCCGGACCCGGACGGACCCATAATGGAAATATATTCATTATGATTGATCACAAGATCCACGCCATCCAACGCTTTGACGACCTCACCACCCACATCATAATGGCGCTTCAGGCCGCTTAATTTTATCAGATCAGCCATTTAAATCTATTCATCATCCAGTTTGACAGAACCATTGTGCTTCAGGTCACGGCTGATGGCCTTGTAGCTTCCAGTGACCACATTGTCACCTTCATTCAATCCACTGATGATCTCATAATGGGTCTCACTGCTGATTCCTACTTTTACGGGCTCACCTACTGCAAAAGGACCTTTTTTCCCACGGATCTCTTTTCCATCGGCCGGTTCATCCTGAATAACAAATGCCAATTCGATCATTTCCTTTTTTTCTTTTTCAGTCCTGTATTTTTTTTCTTCATCTTCTTCATCTTCTTCATGACATTTAACATGCGGATCTTCACCTTAAAATTGGTCACTTGTTCCTGTGTGCCAAAGTTGGATGTTTCAGCCACATGAGCGATCTCGCTCACAACACCATAGAACATAGTATCCTGAAATGCGTCCACTTCGATTTCTGTAGTATCTCCCAATTCAATATGCACCACATCGTTTTCATTCACATCCACTTCAACTTCCAACTTTGTCAGATCTGCAATGGTCATAAGTGTTGTTGCCTGGAACATACCTCCAACTGCCATTTCTCCCACTTCAATCAAAATCTTCGTGACTATTCCTTCTGAAGGAGCTGTCATTTTTAATTTAGATAATTCATCTTCACGTGAAGAAAGTGCCGCTCTTGCCTGCTTAAGCTGATTTACTGTTAGCTCGTATTGAGCTGTGATGGATTCCAATTCCTGTTCTGATATAAGCTTTTGACTGTAGAGTGATTCCATTCTCTCTTTTTGAGCGCTGATCTGTTTTAAACTCGCCTTTGCGGAATTCACAGATGATGTGGCCTGTACTACAGAAGCTAAATGTTGTTTTTCATCTAGTGTAATTAATAATTGCCCCGCCTTCACACGATCGCCTTCTTTCACAGTAATATCAGTCACCCAAGCAGAGGTAGGGGCGCTTATCTTGATCTCTTTTATGGGCTGGATCTTCCCGCTGGCATTCACTTTTCGGATCACCGTTCCTTTTTGAACTTCTTCTACTTCTACGGTAATTGATGAGTCATCTTCTTTGAATATATTTCCTAATATAGTGATGGTCAGCAGAAGGATGATGCTTCCACCAATGATCCATTTTTTCTTATTTTTTTTCTTTGACAAAGAAAGCTCCTTTATTAATTGTGATCTTGGTCTAATGTCCCCATCAATGCTCGAAGTTGCGCTTCCTGGATCCGTGCATCATATTTTGTGCTCACAAGTGAACTTCTTGCTTGAGTGACGGAAACTTGCGCATCTAATACTTCGAGAATTGTAGCAGAACCTAAACTGTAACGCTGCTGTACTAATTTCAAATCTTCTTCAGCTGACGTTAGAACCTGTTCGCTGATGGGTATAAGATCTGAATAATTTTTCAATGTATGGATCAGATTTTCCAATTGGACCTGCAGATCATGTTTTTGTGTCAAATAATCATATTGTTGTTTGCGTACGTTGAGTTCTGCCTGTTGCTGGCGAGTAGATAAGCTATATCCCGTAAACAGTGGTACTGACAACGATAAAGACAAAGATGAGGACCAATCACTTACTTTAGTCATTTCTTCAAATTCATTTGTTGAAGATCCATAGCTGTACGATGCACTTATATTTGGTAATCGCGATCCAAATAAAATTTTCCTATTCAATTCTGCCCCACTGATATTTGAGCGATACACTCGAAGGGTTGGATTATTTTCTTCCATTTCTTCAATGGATGATTCTATTTCTGGTAGCGGTAACAATGGGCGGCCAATGTCCTCTATCTCTACATGCGTATCGCTCCCAACAAGTCCCATACTATTCTTCAAATTTAGTTTTGCATTGTAAAGACTGGTCTCTTTTAATAAAATGTCTGATTGGGCTCGACCAAATTGAACTTGTGCTTTTAATAGATCTGATTTCTTTACTGCTCCCAGCTCATATTGGGTGTTCACCAAGTTTACTTGCTGCCTGGCGAGATCCAAAGTTTTCTTGGCTACATCCAGTAATTGTTCTGCTTTTAACATCTGAAAAAATGATCGATGTACATTGAGGATCACATTGATCTTTTGTGTACGCTCCAGTTGTTGAGAGATCAATAATGAATTATTTGCTGACTTTATCTGGTTGCCCCATCTTCCTCCATCATACAATGGTTGACTGACCGAAAAAGACATACCGTATGTATTGGATACTCCACCGAAACTGGATGACATTGTGTAGGTTGAATCCATAAAATCAAACGAAGAGGTTGTAGAACTACTGGGTACATTTGTTTCATTCCAGGAATTGGAATAAGAAACTCCTGCAGATGCAGACAATACATCTAGTTCTGCTGATTTCAATGATTCCTTATTCATGAGAGCAATTTTTACGCATTCTTCCAGTGAATATACCTGAGCTTCCAGACGCACTAATGAGACGAAATAAAAAATAAATAGAATTTTTTTCATGGGTTTATGCGAATAATGACCCTAAAAAGGCTAAAAAGGTTGTCTGCAAGATCCAATAAATTGTGATGGCAATTGCAAAAGGGCGTGTGCTTCGGTTGTAAAGGACACTCATGCCTACAGCTAAAACTATCACTCTCCAAACTGCAAACAGATCCATCCCCGCCATAAAATTGTATAGAAAACTGCCTTTCTCTCCCAATCCCAATAATCCCAATCCTGTATACACCTCCATTCTCCATTGAGAGATCATTAATGGTACTTTCACCAGCGCTTCCAAGTTTGCGATCATATATGTAAAAGCAGTCATTGTCATGATACTGCTATATTTTGCTTTCCCCCCGAAAAAGAAATTTCCAATGAGCATAATGATCAAAGCCATAAATAATATCCGAACAGGAATGGAAATAGCGCTGGTAAAATATCCTATAGCGATCATTGCTGGGGACGGATCCATAATACCCGATAAGCTGTCTTCAAGTATTTCTTCCTTTTTGTCTTCCGGGATCTGGGAACTTTCCATGATGGCCCGTTCGGTTTCGCTGATCTGATACTCAACCAACAATTCACCTAATGCCATCATACTGGCTATTCCCACCAATACAGAAATGACTATAGGTATTAAGGCATTTTTCCAGTCATTTTGTTCTTTTAATGAAGTAAAAACCTCCCGAGGTTCTAAAAATACATTGATCAGGTTATTTATCATTCTTTTCCTCTTCGGTTTTAAAGATCAAATCCTTATTCTTCAACATAAAATCTCTTCAATTGCATGTTTTATCCGTCCCACTTCTTTACCTTCTTTAAGATCAAATGTTTCCATTATTTCTTTTCCGCGAACAGGGGACTGGAATGCACGCATAGCATCTCGTTCCTCAACATTGGACATTTTCTCTTCCACGATCTCAAAATTGTTCAAATATTTTTTGACTTTGTTTGGATTGCGTGTTGTGATGTCTGCTCGACATAATGTCATAAGGTCATCCAGATCATCGCCAGCTGCTGCCATGACTCTTCTAACAGCTGAATCCGTTACTTCCTTCTTGACCAAGGCAATGGGACGAAGGTGTAATAAGGTCATTTTTTTTAAATAATCACGGAGTTCATTCGACAATTTCAATTGCTTGGACACCTTATGGATCATCCGTTCTCCTATTGCATCGTGGCCATGAAATGTATATCCTTTTTTCTTATCTATTCGTCGAGTGTTTGGCTTTGCAATGTCATGGACCAATGCAGCAAAACGTAATTCTACTTTTTCTGTAAGCTCAGCTGCATTATCTACAACTTGCAACGTGTGATAAAATATATCCTTGTGGTGCCATTCTTTCGATTGATCCAATCCATACATTGCGTCGATCTCCGGAAATACATATTTCATTAATCCTGTTTTAACAATTACGATACGGTTGGATTGTTTTCGAATGGCTTTGATACATGATGGGTGGATCTCAAAATTTAAAGCAGATGCAAAATAAGCAGCCCGCATCATCCTCAAAGGATCTTCGCTGAATGTTTCGTACGGATCCAATGGGGTGATCAACAATTTTTTATTCAGATCCTTTAATCCATTATGGGGGTCATTTAGATCGCCAAATCGGTCCGGGTGGCAATCAACAGCAAGTGCATTGACAGTAAAATCACGTCGTAGTAGATCGCCTTTGAGGTCTGTGTAAATGACCTCTTTTGGTTTTCTGGATCCTGTGTCATAAGTTTCCGTTCTTGCTGCTGAAACTTCGACAGGCATCTGTTGATAAGGGATCTTTGCCGTTGAAAACTTTGGAAATGGTACGATCTTCTTAACGCCCAATTCATGAGATAGTGCTTCAGCAAAAAGAACTCCGTCTCCTATGACCATAAGGTCCACTTCTTTTATTTTTCGTCCTAAAAAGAGATCACGTACATACCCACCAACAACATATACATCTTGTCCTCTTTTTTCCCCAAGCTCCCCTGCTCGTTTGAGAATATCTGTACTGACGGGATCCTCATTGATCAAATGGTTTATATTTGCCATAACAGCTCAGAATTTACAGAAGGTAATCCTATTCATGCATTCATACATAATTTCATTTGTTCCAGTGAAAAACTTCTAATAGTTTCAACCATGTCACTCATGAAACACTTCACCATAACGGTTCTGATCTCCAGTGTGCTTTTTGCACAATTTGGAAAGGTAAATGTAATTTTTGATAATCGCCTACTAAAGGTTCATGAACAGCAAAATCTACTTCCTCTAAAAGATGATATTTCCAGGTTCGTTCTCACAACGCGTTGGGATGAAGATTACAATGACCTGAAAATTCCTCTCACGATACAATTCATTTTTGAAGGGGCAGCCCAAAAGGGATCCCAAGAGACTTATTTATGCCAAGTCCTGATCTCCAATGGAACGGATCAACGATATTTTGATAAATCTGTCCAATTCCCTTATGGGCAAGGTGGTGGTCTATATTTTGACCTTGTTCAATTCGATCCACTTTCTAGCTTTTTGTCCTATTATGTCAATCTGATCTTGGCTGGGGAAATGGATACTTATGAGCCAAATGGTGGAACACGGATCTATGAATTATGTCGAGAGATCGCTTTACGCGGAACATCTTCTGAATATTCAAGAGGGTGGTCAGATCGGGTTAAGCTAGCCAATGACATGAGCTCAAATTTTGGATTACGTAAAGCGAAGTTTTCTTATTATTATGCTATGGACCTGTTCAAAGATGGAAATATGGATGAGTCCATTCTGGAATTCAAGAATATGATCAAAGGACTGGATGAGGTCTATGACCGTTCGCCCCGAGAACATTATACTCTGTTATTCTTGAAAGCACACGCCAAAGAATTAGCAAAGGTGCTGCAGATCTTGGGTCAAAAAAATATGATGAGAGATATGATGGAACTAGATCCCGATAACCTTGATATATACAAAAAAGGTCTGGATTAAAGATCGCTGAATTTCTTTATTCTGCGAATGTAATGGTCAAAAACAATACTGCCTTTATAAAAATTCGATAACATTTTTCTGTCATTCATTTTTCGTAGGTGTCTGACCTTTTTCCTTTTTTGATGGATCTTAAGTGGGTGTGACAGGATCCAACCCAATGATTTGATTACCGCTCCAAAATGTTTTAGGTCCCATTTTGCCAGAGCATAGGTCATGGCCACAAATTCCAACGCCAGACGAATAGGAAAAAAATAAATCGTTAACGGTAAATTGTAATTCGTCATGAGCATAAAAAATGAATTGCGGTGATTCAAATAATACTTTTGAAAACTGTGCATGGGGAGGGAAACGGCATTTTTATGATAGACAACTGATTTTGGCTCAAAAACCACTCTCATGTTTTTCATAAGGATTCGCCAACAAAGGTCTATTTCTTCCTGATGTGCAAAAAATAATTCATCAAAACCACCAACATCATTGAACACATCTTTTTTGACCATAATGGCTGTTCCTGAAGCCCAAAAAATGTCACCTGATGAATCATATTGACCCGTGTCCTCTTCTTGTTCCAGAAAGATCCGACCTTTTGCAAAAGGGTAACAAAACAGGTCCAAATGCCCTCCGGCGCACTATTGCTTGCTCCTTCAGCAAGGTGATCAATCCAGTCTGGCTCATGAATAGTATCATTATTTAAAAATAATAGCCATTCTCCCTTTGCATGAGGGACCCCTCGGTTACATCCTCCAGCATATCCATAATTATCGTCATTTTCGATCAATATAACATTCGGGTGATTTTCTCTGATCCAGTTTTGACTTCCATCAGATGAAGCATTATCCACAACAATGATCTCTTTGTTTTCATAGTTCGAATTTGCCAGTGATTCCAGGCACTCGGATAAAACATCAATTCCATTCCAATGGGGAATGATGATGGATATAATTGGATTTTCCATGGAAATGTGATAAGGATCTGTTAGACATTACGTCTAACAAACGATCACTACCCCTCCAATTCTTTTAAGAGCTTTTTCGCTTCTTTGTCTTCAGGGTTTCGTTCCAGCCAGGATGTAAGAAGGTCTTTTGCTTCATTATCTAGTTCCAGTTTCCGATATGTAATGACCAGGTGACTGACAATATCCGGAAAGTTTTTCCTGTACTGATTCCACACTTTTGTGTTCACATTCTTTCGCTCACGTCCACCAGCAATGATCTTCGATTCCAAAGCAAGATAAGTATTATACATTTTATTTAAAATTTCCAAGCTTGTCTCGTATTCATTTAGTTCCATATACGATTGAGCATATTCAACTCGATGGCGAACAGTGTTATCAGAACGCTCAACGAGTTCATCCAAAACATTCTTGAATTTTTCTTTATTGCCTACGCCAAAATATAGTCGGCCTACTTGATAATGGAGATCACGATTATCCATCCGAATGGTGTGTTCCGGAAGGTTTTCTGACATCTTATCCAATACTTCTTCCACTTTGGTTCTCTTGCTCTCTGCTGCTTCTGCATTCTTCACTGCTTCCAATTTCTGATATTCCATATAATGGTGAACAGCAAGTTGCATATAGGCGCTACGATAATTCTGCAAGAGTCGGATCACTTGATTGTTATAATAGACATCATCATTGCCTAGATTCCGAAACAGATATTTTTCATGTGGGCCTTTGAACCATAAGGTACCTTCGTTAGAAACCCATTCAGAACCAACCATATCCTTTTGCCAGGTCTCATCTCCCAACTCTGTCATTAAATGCATTGCCATTCTGTCCGGATTGATCCCTTGTGTCTTATTAGGACGTAACCGATAAGCTAAACCCTCCATTTCCAAATAATCTTCCAGACCAATACGGTTGCCTGGGGAAACTGTGACAGCAAAATAAATAGGTGATGTCCAGTTGGCGTCATTTATGATCTGCATTATCATCATATCCTGAACTTTCAAAGCCTGCTTGGCAAAAGTGGGTTTAACGGTCCAAGTGATTTGTTCATCGCCATTGACAGGAAAGGTGACCTCTCGTGTTTTCCAGCGTGTCAATCCAGATGTGATCTTTTTTATATCATGATCGCTTATCTTAATGAATCGTCTGCCTAGAATCTCATTTCCTTCCCGATCTGTTACAAGTTGTTCAAATTCTGAATCAGATGGTCGAAGGTCCCTTAATTGTTTTATATACCACGGAGTATTCAATAAACTCAAATTTGCTACTGTTACATCTTTCCGAATTCCTTCGACTTCCTGCAAATACCAAAGTGGAAACGTGTCATTGTCTCCATTGGTGAACAGAATACCATTGGCTTCACAAGATTGAAGGAGGTTATAGCTGTAATCCCACGCCACATAATTCCCCGTACGATCATGTTCTTTATAATTGGCATTTAGCATGACCCCAGGAATACAAATAATCTGCAATGCTACAGCTGCCATAATGGCTTTCCGGGCTGTTGTACCGGATTTAAGAAAATTGGAGATCCATTCGCTAATGGCAGCGGAACCAACTCCGATCCAAATGGAAAATGCCATAAAACTGCCTACATAGGAATAATCTCGTTCTCTTGGCTGGGGATTATCCTGATTCAAGTACAGAATAAGGAGCCAACCTGTGACAAAAAACAGAGTAAAGACCGTGAAGCCAATGCTCCAATCCTTTCTAAAATGATGCACCATTCCAACGAAACCCAGTAACAATGCTAAAGGAAGACCAAACTGGAACCAATAAACACCATCCTCACGTTGATTTGCTCCCATTGCAGTTGTATGATCGCCCGTTGAAGGTCCTCTTCCTGCAAATTGCCATAGAAAATATCGATTATACATTTTCCTGATCTGGTAATCCAAAAAGAATTCCCATTGAGTTTTACCATCATAGAACATGTATTTCCGATTTTGGCTGGAAGTATATGTATTCTTTCCACCGGCCGGTCTACCCACCACCTCATGTTTGGGTGGTAATCCTTTGTATCGCCTTGGGAATTGGCTAATCTCACCATATTGTTCACGCTGTAAGTAGGAAATGGCAGCGGCCAGATTTTCCGGATTATTTTCATCAATGGCCGGATCCTGTCCCGAGCGAATAAAAATTAGTGTATAACTTGAATAGCCGATGAGGATCAGGACTGTGGATGATAGAGCCAGTGAGAGAAGTTGGTGTTTATTTTGTATGGACCAGATCGTAATTCCAACAATTAACAGTACCATAATAACCACACCTGCCAATCCGATGGATCCGGCAATATTGGGCAAGCCAAGGATGATCCCATTATGAATGATCAAAAATGTGACAAATGTAATGGCGGTGGTGATGAAAAATGTTTTCCAGTGAAATTCCATTTTTCGGAAATAAATAATGAGTGCAATGAACGGAAGTGTCAGCAGATTGAGGATATGAACTCCAATAGCCAGTCCGAACATGTATGCAATAATGAGAATATAGCGTTCACTCCCAGCTTCATCTGCTCTGTCGTTCCAGTGAAGGATCAACCAGACCACTATAGCAGTAAAAAATGTACTGATTGCGTACACTTCAGCTTCCACTGCATTGAACCAATGACTGTCTGTAAATGCAAAGGTCATAGCCCCAACAAACGCAGCACCAAAGGCAATGAGCGCATCCTGTCTATTTCGTATTTCACCTCTCCAATGGGCGATCACCTTAACAATGATCAAATATAGCAGCATGACCGCCAAAGCGCTGGCGATGGGCGACATGAGATTGACTCGAAATGCAATGTCAGCATTTGTGGGGAGCATGGAAAAGATCCGTCCCAAGATCAAATACAGTGGACTTCCCGGTGGGTGAGGAACACCCAAAATATTGTCGTTAGAGATCACTTCTCATCCTTGTTTTCTTCGCTTTCATTTGCATCAGTTTTTTCAGTTGGTTCCTCTTCATTGGATTCTTCTTCTGCTGCTTCATTGGCTTCATCCTTGGCTTCACCATTAGTACTTGGTGAATCCTCTGGTTTATTCTTTTCTTCAACGAAGTTCATTTTTAACTCACGAACCAGGTGATCGAGATATTGATCCTCATTATCTGACAAATTTCCCTTCATCCGTTTGAAGAGCATATCCAGCATATCGATCTGTATTGAAGCCTGGTCCAGATCCCTTTCCAGTTCATCATTCACCGGATTTTTGATCTTTCCAAGGAAGACCCACGCACTGTGGACCAAAGATGAAATAAGCTGGTCAAACAGCTGCTGTTCTGTATATTTTTGTTCTGTTGACATAAATTGATTACCTAACGATTTAAATGTGGCGTTGTTTCAGTCTAAAAAAGCCAGCGAATTTAGTTTGAATGATGGAAAAGATGAATCATTCATTCACTTTCATTATATAGATCAGTGAACTGCATTTTTCTTTTTTGAATGCAGATATGAACCAGGAAATGAAGCCATTTAGAATACCAGAGATCGCAGAAGACCCTTTATGGCTGGCGCTTAATAACGATACATAGAATGGGTCAAAGTTCATACGAAGTGACCTTTGAACACTAAATCCATTTTGATTCATGATTGTTTGTATCGATGCTGGAGTAAAATGGTATAAATGCCTTGGTGTATCATAGGCCGCCCAATTAGCGCCATATTTACTTCCATCTGTAGAATCATAGTTGGGTAATGCCACCAACAATATCCCATTTTCTTTCAGTTGATGTTTGATTTTTTGTAAATATTCCCAAGGTTCGTGAACATGCTCCAGACTATGCCAGCATGTGATCACATCATATTTCCCCTCTGAATCCATCCAGTCATCAGGAGATATTGTATCAATACCAAATTTGTTTTTAACCAATTCCCTAGCTTTTGAAGATGCATCCACTCCTTTTATATCCCAACCGTTTGTTTTCATGG
>LUMJ01000476.1_pt1 | contig 14526 bp, 15 predicted proteins | sample 729631 | NCBI WGS metagenome assembly LUMJ01 (sample SAMN03860266, study PRJNA289734) | marine metagenome | biome: seawater column; feature: ocean; material: water; isolation source: Red Sea water column Station 22 - depth 500m | place: Saudi Arabia: Red Sea | collected 2011-10-15 | depth 500 m | reverse complement strand
TGGTTATGCCTGAACTCGAACGTAAGAACACCGCTTATCACGAATCCGGGCATACGATTGTTGCAAGAGTGCTCAGTCCGAACACAGACCCGGTCCATAAGGTCACTATCATTCCTCGTGGTCGGGCCTTGGGCGTTACGATGCAGTTGCCGGAAGAAGATCGATACAGCCACAACCGGGATTATCTTTTCGCCAGAATCGCTGTGTTGATGGGTGGTCGAATCGCGGAGGAAATCTTTATGGGGCAGATGACTACCGGGGCGGCCAATGATTTCGAGCAGGCCACCGATCTTGCCCAAAAGATGGTTCAGCGTTGGGGTATGAGCGACTCGCTCGGACCGCGCGTTTATGGTGACAATGATGCCGAAGTGTTTTTGGGGAGGGACGTGGTCACCCATAAGAATCTAAGTGACTCCACCGCAGAGCTCGTCGATCAGGAGATTACACGGATTATCGAAGAGCAATATTCGCGAGCACGTGGGATCATTGAGGAGAACCGAGATAAGATTAAAAAGATGGCAGAGGCCTTGCTAGATTGGGAGACGCTGGAGTCCGATCAGATCGATCAGATTATGCGCGGTGAGCGGCCGGATCCGCCATCAGCCGATGACGGTAGCTCAGGTGGTGAAACCAGCGGTTTGCAAGGAGATGTTACAGATCAAGGTCCGTTGGGCGAGGATAGTTCTGTAGCCGATCAGCCGACGGTGAAGCCTAAGATGGATTCACCCGCAGGCGATTCGGCCTAACGTCCGAGAGATCCATTCTGTTATTGAGCATAGACTGCCAGTCGCTGCCGGCGGGTGCTGCGTTGATGGGCATCTTGAACGCCACACCAGATTCATTTTCTGATGGCGGTCGCTATCTGTGGATCGAGGATGCAATAAGACAGGCTCACCAGATGGTGGCAGAAGGTGCAGACCTGATCGATGTTGGTGGAGAATCGACCCGACCTGGTTCTGACCCAGTAACGGTTGAAGTCGAGTTAAAAAGGACCATTCCGTTGATTCGCCGCCTGTCCCAGGAGGTCTCGGTCCCTATTTCAATTGATACCAGTAAGCCAGAAGTTATGAAGGCAGCCGTTGAAGCTGGTGCTGCAATGATCAATGATATCTATGCATTAAGGAGGCCCGGTGCCTTAGAACAGGCGCATGCTCTTGATGTCCCGGTGTGCTTGATGCATATGAAAGGTGTTCCAGCTACTATGCAGCATGCGCCGATCTATAGCGATGTAGTGCAAGAGGTAAAAGCATTCTTGCAACAGCAGGTGGACCGATGTCTTTCAGCTGGAATTTCGTCGGAGAAGATCGTCGTTGATCCGGGTATTGGCTTTGGCAAGCAACCGGAGCACAACCGAAGACTAATTGACGAGATTGGGGAGCTTCAGGAGCTGGGTCAGCCAGTTCTCGTAGGCGTATCTAGAAAATCGTTTCTACCGACAAAAATGACCGGACGGTATCGTGACCGGCTGAGTGCGCAGTATGCGGTGAAGGCGGTCGCAAATGGGGCCTCACTTGTTCGTGTGCATAACGTCGGCATGACTGCCAAGATTCTTAAAGAATTCCGAAACACCGTATAGTCCTCATTCAATGAATAGCACACGCGATAGACGTTTCTTTGGAACAGACGGTATACGAGGGAGAGTAGGTCAAAAACCGATCACTCCCGAAGATATACTCCATCTGGGATGGGCAGTGGGAAAAGCACTGGCGACGCACGTCGGTAGCGAGGTTCTGATTGGGAAAGATACCCGTGAGTCGGGCTATATGATGGAGTCTGCACTTGAGTCAGGACTATCGGCAGCTGGTGTGGGCGTTGTTTTAACGGGCCCCTTACCGACGCCAGCGGTTGCCTGTCTAACCAGAGCGTCAAATGCGGTGGCCGGTATTATGATCAGCGCGTCCCACAATCCCTACCATGATAATGGGGTTAAGTTTTTCACCAGCGACGGCCAGAAATTTAGTGACGATCTCGAAGATAAGATTGAGGTGTTACTTGCTGACAATATTCAAACAGTTACGTCTGGAGTTATGGGAAAGGCGAGGCGCTACAACCGGGCTGCTCATGATTATGTAGCTTATTGCCAGAACCAAGTTGGTGTTGATCTTGACCTGAGCGATTTTAAAATTGTTCTTGATTGCGCCCACGGTGCTGCCTATGAAATAGGCCCCAAACTGCTGAGCAGTTTCGGTGCGGAGATCGTGTTGGCTGGTGCTCTTCCCAATGGCTATAACATCAATGATGGATGCGGGTCGGTTCATCCACAGCATATGGCCGAGTTAGTAAAGAAGCACAATGCTGATCTGGGTATAGCGCTTGACGGGGATGCAGATCGAGTCGTGCTAGCCGATGCTTCTGGGAAGGTTGTCGATGGTGATGGGATACTCTATTTGCTGGGGGTCTATAGGCAAAAGGATCCATCGGTGGCGGACGGAATAGTCGGGACCGTTATGAGTAATTTTGGTCTGGAGTTGGCATGTCGAGAACGGGGGATTGCTTTCGAGCGCTCCAATGTTGGAGACAGGTATGTGCTGGAAAAGATGTGTGCCAAACGCTGGACATTAGGGGGTGAAACCTCAGGGCATATCATCCAACTTGACAAGGGTACAACTGGCGATGGGTTACTGACGGCAGTGAGCGTACTTGAGGTGATGCGTTCGACTGGCCGGACATTAGCTGAACTCGTGTCCGGTTTGCGGATTTATCCACAGTCCATGATCAATGTTCCAATAAATGGTTCTGTTTCAGCGGCAATACTGCTGAAGGACGAAACGGTTATCAACGCAGTTCGTGAGGTTGAGTCGGCCCTGGATTGCAACGGCAGGGTAGTCCTGAGACCTTCAGGAACTGAACCTGTGGTTCGAGTCATGGTTGAAGGAGTAGATGTAGTACAGGTAGAAATTTTAGTCGAACAGTTGACCAGGGCTGTCGTGAGTTCGAGTGCTAAATATTAGCGCATTCGACGCTGTCAACGATTCGGTTGCGTCCAGCGTTGGGTCTCGGTAACATCGCCGACCTTCGTCGGCCAATATAGAAGATTACGGATCTTTAGTAGCGAGAGAAATGATGCGCCGTTCATTAGTTGTCGGAAACTGGAAAATGAATGGATCTGTCGTGATGACAGATGATCTCTTGACTGGACTGAAGGAAGGTGTTGTCCGATCTTTGTCGGCTGTTGACGTCGTGGTCTGCCCACCGTTTCTTTATATACCGTTGGCTGTGCAGATGCTAGCCGGGACTGCGATAGAGGTGGGTGCGCAGAACCTAGACATACACAAACCCGGAGCATACACCGGCGAGATCGCGGCTGAGATGCTAAAAGAACAGCGGTGTAGTTATGTGATTGTTGGACATTCGGAACGGCGTGCTCTGTACGGTGAATCGAGCGATCTGGTGGCCCAAAAAGTTAAGGCGGCCATGGCTGCGGAACTGAAACCAATCATTTGTGTGGGGGAAACACTCGACGAACGGGAACGCGGGGATACTGGCCGGGTAGTTCGGGAACAACTCATGAGCGTACTTGACTTAAATGGCGTCGATATATTCCCATTTGCAGTTGTTGCCTATGAACCAGTTTGGGCGATTGGTACTGGTCGTAGCGCAAGTCCGGACCAGGCCCAGGAAGGGCATGCGTTGATTCGGGAGTCGATAGCGGAACTCAACCCGGTTGTTGCAGATCAGACTCGGTTGCTTTACGGTGGCAGTGTAAAACCTGAAAACGCACAAGGAATATTTTCTTCTCCAGATATCGACGGTGGGTTAATTGGTGGTGCTGCGCTAGTAGCTAGTGATTTCCTTGCGATCTGTGCGTCAATGGAGTGATGAGATGATTATCAGTATTTTCACAGTGATTCACCTGGTAGCTGCTGTTTCGATAGTGATTCTGGTGCTTTTGCAGCGAGGCAAAGGTGCCGATATGGGCGCCGCATTCGGGGGCGGTTCTTCCCAATCGGTATTCGGCAGTCAAGGGTCAGCCACTTTCCTGAGTCGTATTACTGCCGGTTTGGCAGCGGTATTTTTTATATCTGGCCTGAGTCTCGCCTATATGTACACCCAGAAGGGAGGTGCACCAAGAAGTGTCATTGAAACCACGACCTCCCAGGCGCCACTGGCAGAAAGCCTACGAGAAAAAGACTCGACCGATCTACCGGCTGTACCTGGTTCCAAGGATTGAAACTGTATTAAGGTACACTATTCACTGAGTGGGTGACCTAGATATATGCCGAAGTGGTGGAACTGGTAGACACGCCGTCTTGAGGGGGCGGTGGCGCAAGCCGTGCCGGTTCGAGTCCGGCCTTCGGCACCAAAATCTTGGTGTGAAAAGGTGGTTAACATCGCATTTCGGTTAGCCCGGGTGGCTATATTTGTTGACCATATGGGGGGTCAGTCACTAGAATTTAGGGTATCGATAGCCTAAGGTCACCCATCTGAAACGACAGCTGCATGCTTGCCAACTACTTGCCAGTGCTGCTGTTCTTGATCGTTGCGTCAGGTCTTGGTGTTGTTCTCCTGGTGGCCGGTAAGCTGCTAAGTCCACACCGGCCAAATCAACAAAAACTCTCGCCATACGAATGCGGTTTCGAAGCATTCGAAGACAGCCGTATGAAGTTCGATGTTCGTTATTATCTGGTCGCTATTTTATTCATTATTTTTGATCTAGAAATTGCTTTTTTGTTTCCGTGGGCGGTCGCCTTAGACGAAATCGGAATGTTCGGTTTTCTCGCAATGATAATATTCCTACTGGTGCTGGTGGCCGGTTTTATCTATGAATGGATGAAGGGTGCATTAGAATGGGAGTAGTGATCGGGTGGCTTTAGAGGGCGTATTAGAACAGGGTTGGGCGACCACCAGGCTGGATGATCTCATCAATTGGGCCCGTACGGGTTCAATGTGGCCAATGACATTTGGGCTGGCGTGTTGTGCTGTAGAAATGATGCATACAGGTGCATCCCGGTATGATCTAGATCGCTTTGGTGTGATTTTCCGTCCAAGCCCGCGTCAGTCAGATGTGATGATCGTAGCCGGTACGCTGACCAACAAGATGGCGCCAGCTTTACGGAAAGTCTACGAGCAGATGCCAGAACCACGTTGGGTAATTTCCATGGGCTCTTGTGCGAATGGCGGTGGTTATTACCATTATTCATATTCAGTGGTTCGTGGATGTGACCGGATCGTTCCGGTCGATGTGTATGTGCCGGGATGCCCTCCTACACCACAGGCGTTGTTGTACGGTGTCATCCAGCTTCAAAAAAAGATCAAGCGCACAGACACCATAGCGCGCTAGAGTCCGAAAAGCACATGGGTGCCACAAAAGACCTGCACAGTCAGGTCAAGTCTATATCCGGTGAATTTGATGCATCGATCACTGAGGATTCGGTCTGCGCTACCGTGACAGTCAGTCGATCGTCGTCGCTTGAACTGTTGAGAAAACTGCGGGACCATCAGGACACCGCATTCGAGCAACTGGTTGACCTGTGTGCTGTTGACTATCAGGCCTATGGCCAAGAGGCACAGCGGGATTGGGATGACGATAGATTTGCTGTTGTTTACCATCTCCTTTCAGTAAGTTTGAATCAGCGCTTGCGTGTGATCGTGCCCGTTCCTGAGGATGATTTAACCGTTGATTCGGTGATCGAGGTGTGGCGTTGCGCGAACTGGTACGAACGGGAGGCGTTCGATCTTTTCGGAATCCAATTTCAAGGTCATCCGGATCTCCGACGACTGCTGACTGATTACGGGTTCATCGGTCATCCGTTCCGTAAAGATTTCCCGTTGTCTGGCCATGTGGAAATGAGATACGACGAAGAGAGAGGCAGGGTTGTTTATGAACCCGTGTCCGTTGAACCGAGGGTAACGGTACCCCGGGTTATCCGCGATGAATGGGCCAATGACTGAGATCCGCAACTACACCATGAACTTCGGGCCACAACACCCGGCAGCACATGGAGTATTGAGGGTAATTATGGAGATGGATGGGGAGGTTATCGAAAGATTGGACCCGCATATCGGGTTGTTGCACAGAGCAACAGAAAAGCTGGCAGAAAGTAAACCTTACAATCACAGTATTGGTTACATGGATCGGCTGGATTATGTATCCATGATGTGTAATGAGCATGCGTATGTATTAGCCATAGAGTCGTTGCTGGGTATCGTGCCGCCGATTCGTGCTCAGTATATAAGGGTTATGTTTGATGAGATTACGCGAATTCGTAATCACTTGATGTGGCTAGGTGCACATGCGTTGGATATCGGAGCGATGGCCGTATTTTTGTATGCTTTTCGCGAACGCGAAGATTTAATGGACTGCTATGAAGCAGTGTCAGGTGCACGTATGCACGCGACCTATTATCGGCCAGGAGGGGTTTATCGGGATTTACCCGACAAGATGCCACTGTATCAAAGAAACGACCGAGAGGGCGAAGACGGCATGGCCACTCGGAACGAAAATCGGTCGGGTTCCTTACTCGACTTTATAGCGGCTTTTGCGGAACGGTTTCCAGCGTGTGTTGATGAGTACGAGACATTACTTACCGATAATCGAATCTGGAAACAAAGAACTGTCGACATAGGCGTTGTTACACCAGAGCAGGCGCTGCAACTCGGTTTTACAGGTCCGATGCTCAGGGGTTCCGGTGTTGAATGGGATTTACGTAAGAAACAGCCCTACGAGGTATACGACCGGGTCAGTTTTGATATACCCGTCGGGGTGACCGGGGATACCTATGACAGATACCTCGTACGGATGGAGGAAATGCGACAATCAAATCGCATTATCAGTCAGTGTGTGGATTGGTTAAGGAGTAATCCGGGTTCAGTTATGCTGGATGACTATAAATTGAGTACACCGCCGCGGGAAGAAATGAAAGAAGACATGGAATCTTTGATTCACCACTTTAAGCTGTTTACTGAAGGCTATAGTGTGCCCGCTGGGCAGGTGTACTGTGCAATAGAAGCCCCCAAAGGAGAATTTGGGATATTTCTGGTGTCAGATGGTGCCAACAAACCTTACCGGGTAAAAATTCGCGCTCCGTGATGTCCCCATCTTGCAGCCCTGGATGAGATGTCGCGTGGCCATATGTTGACAGACATGGTGGCAATTATCGGTACCCAGGACATAGTGTTTGGTGAAATAGATCGCTAGCGCCATGGAAATCGACTACCAGTTATCTGACGATGTCAGAGAAAAAATAGAAGCCGAGGCAAAAAAATATCCGAGTCGTCGGGCAGCGGTAAAGTCTGCTTTGCGTTATGCACAACAAGAACACGGCTGGGTATCCGAAGGTGTCGTGAATTCTGTGGCTGCAATGTTGTCACTTCAGCCAATCCAAGTTTACGAAGTGGCAACTTTCTACGACATGTTTTATACCCAACCTGTCGGTCGCCATAGAATTAGGGTGTGCACGAATGTGTCTTGCATGCTTCGCGGTAGCAAAGATGTGCTTGACCAACTCAAAAATAGGTTAGGCGTAGATGTCGGTGAGACCACAGCCGACGGCAAGGTTGCGTTGTTTGAGGCCGAATGCCTAGGCGCTTGCGGTGGAGCGCCGATGCTCATTTGCAATGATCGTTACGTCGAGAACCTGACGCCAGAAGGTGTTGATCAACTGTTGTCTGAGCTGGATTGATTGCCATGGGACAGTGCTATGTTTGTTTGCCTGCGCCGGAGATTCAGTCGCCGTGGCTACTAGACAACTACTGTAAAGAGCTAGGAGGCTACCAGTCCTGGTTAAAAATTATTGATGAATCAATACCACCTCCCGATGTTATCGATATCATCAAGGCATCTGGCCTAAGAGGCAGAGGTGGCGCGGGATTTCCCTCGGGACTCAAACTCAGTTTTATGCCTCGCGATGCTGACGGTCAGAAATATATTGTATGTAATTCTGATGAGAGTGAGCCAGGAACGTTTAAAGATAGGGACATTCTGACTCTCAATCCGCATCAGTTAATCGAAGGAATGGCGATAGCAAGTTACGCGACGGGTTCGACCGTCGCGTACAACTACATCAGGGGGGAATATCATCGACCGTGGGTACGGTTTGAGAATGCCCTTAAGGAGGCCTACGAGGCGGGTTATCTGGGACAGGATGTTCGCGGGACAGGAGTGAGCTTTGATCTGTACAGCCAACGCGGCGCAGGGGCTTACATCTGCGGCGAGGAAACAGGATTACTTGAGTCACTAGAGGGCAAAAAAGGAATGCCACGGTTTAAACCGCCATTTCCTGCGCAAGTTGGTGCATTCGGTAAACCCACGACGGTTAACAATACAGAAACGCTGGCCTCGTTACCGCCCATCATCCGCAAGGGTCCGGACTGGTTTAATAATTTGGGTCAAGAGAGTAGCGGCGGCAGTAAGATATTTTCAGTGTCTGGTCATGTACAGCGTCCAGGTAACTACGAAATCACGTTAGGGACTCCGTTTGGCGAGCTATTGAATCTAGCCGGTGGCCTATTCGAGGGGCGTTCTCTAAAAGCTGTTATCCCTGGAGGATCTTCTATGCCAGTAATGCCAGCAGACGCGATTCTGTCCTGTGAGATGGGTTACGATCAGCTCCAGCAGGCAGGATCGATGATTGGTTCCGGCGGAGTGATTGTGATGGATAACACAACTTGTATGGTCGAGGTATTGGAGCGTATTGCGCTTTTCTATTTTCGCGAATCCTGTGGACAATGTACGCCATGTCGAGAAGGTACTGGCTGGCTATATCGCTTGATCCATCGTATACGAACCGGTGTCGGCTCAGCCAGTGATTTGGATAAGTTGATTAATGTGGCTGACAAGATTGAAGGCCGGACTATATGCGCCTTGGGAGATGCGGCAGCTTGGCCCGTTCAGAGTTTTCTCAAACATTTCCGCGGAGAGTTCGAGTCGAAGATTTCGTCTCAAGTCGCAGCCTAATGATGGGATATTTTCATCGTGCTTAAAGTTGAGATAAACGGACAGCAGTTGGAAGCAGAGCCCGGTTCAACCATTATCGAAGTGGCCGATAGTGCGGGAATCTATATTCCACGATTCTGCTATCACGAGAAACTCTCTGTCGCTGCAAACTGCAGAATGTGTCTCGTCGAAGTCGAAAGAGCGCCGAAGCCGCTCCCGGCCTGTGCCACCCCAGTAACCGATGGCATGGTTGTACAGACTTTGTCTGACATCGCGAAACAGGCGCAAAAGGACACCATGGAGTTTCTCCTGATTAACCACCCATTGGACTGTCCGATATGTGATCAAGGGGGGGAATGCCCACTTCAAGATCAGGCAATGGGGTTCGGCGGTAGTAGTTCCGAGTTCGAAGAGATCAAAAGATCTGTCGACAATGTCGATCTTGGGCCGTTGATAAGCACTGAAATGACGCGCTGCATTCATTGCACTCGTTGCGTAAGATTTGGCGAAGAGGTCGCAGGAGTAATGGAACTGGGTGCAATCGGGCGAGGAGAGGACATGAAGATCTCGACCTTCCTTGGTACGTCGATGGATAGTGAGATCTCCGGTAATGTGATTGATTTGTGTCCAGTTGGCGCACTGACCTCCAAGCCCTATCGGTTTACAGCACGAACCTGGGAATTGAATGGACACAAAGGTATCAGCCCCCACGACTGTTTAGGTTCAAACCTTGAAATTCAGGAAATTGGGGGTGTGGTCAAGCGAGTATTACCCCGAGATAACGAAGCGGTAAATGAGTGCTGGCTTTCGGATCGCGACCGGTACAGTTATGAGAGCGTTAATTGTAATGATCGGTTGACCATGCCACTTGTTCGACGGGGCGAGAATTACCAGGAGATCGAGTGGGCTGAGGCATTAGAGCTGGTTTCATCGGAATTAACACAAATCAAAGAGAACTGGTCCGGAGAGCAAATTGGCGCAATTGTGTCTCCAACATCTTCGTTAGAAGAGTTTTTTCTTTTGCAGAAAATATTGCGTGCGCTGGGGTCATCCAACGTTGATCATCGATTGCGGCAACAGGATTTCCGGGATGATTTGGCAGCGCCAGTGTGCCCAGGCACCGAAACGCCCATATCTAAAATTCAAGAACTCGACGGAGTGCTGATTGTAGGTTCGAATATCCGGAAAGAACTGCCGTTGATATCGCTGAGACTGCGTCGTTTTGCGCAGCAGGGCGGTGAGATCACCGTTCTTAATCCAATGTCGTTCAATCATAACTTTAAGGCGGCTCAAGAAGTGATCGCAAAGCCGTCAGAGATGGCAATTGTTTTCGCGAGTATCGCGCGAAAAATCGCAATAGCGCGAGGGAAGGCAGATTTACTGCCTGGACATCTTGTTGAGCACGCAGGACTAAAAGAATTTGGAACAGATGTTGATGCTATCGCGGATTGCTTAACTGGTGACGATGCGGATGCCCTCATTGTTTTGGGGCAAATTGCAATGAATCATCCGGATGCCAGTTTGCTTCGACAGATTGCATCTTGGCTGGGAGAGAACTGCGGAATTAAGATTGCCTTGTTACCCGATGCTAATGGTGTAGCGGGATGGGTAGCTGGGTGTGTGCCACACCGTCTACCCGGCGGACGTCCGAATGTTTCGCCGGGGTTAAATTGCAAAAATATGATCGATGAGTGCCTTAAAGCCTATGTTTTGTACGGTGTTGAGGTGAGTAGCGATTATGCTGATCCAGTGGCGTTGGATACTGCACTGAACGAAGCAGAGTTCGTTGTAAGCTTTTCGACGTTTCGTTCTGCGGTGCCCATGCAGGCGGATGTCGTAGCCGATGGGGCAGTCCAGACCTGGATGGAAGATTCTACGGGTGCTAGGAAATTTTCTAAAACTGGACGGTTTTGACCACGTCACCTCCAAGGACATTACCACTGAGCTTGAAGAAGTCTACGACCTATCAGACCCAATAAGTGTTCGTTATAACTCAGATCTACAAGTAGTTAATCATATTGTCGCTCAATCGACTGAACTAAAGCACGGCAAACAACTGGATCGAATTATCGATGTACCAGTTTATCGCGTAGACCCCACAGTTCGTCGTGCCACAGCGCTGCAATCGACCCAGGACGCGCATACAGTGCCATTACTCGCTTGTGCAGAAGAATTGGAGGAGTTGGGTTTTAAGCCAGGAGGTCGGTTAGCCGTGGACTCAAGGGCCGGCAGAGTGATGCTTCGGGCCCAAACTGATGATCGCGTGCCTCGTGGCGTTGTATACGTGCCGACAGGGCTTTCTGAAACATCGGTTCTCGGTTCTTCCCCCGTGGTTGTGGTTCAAGTGATGGAATGATAGATGAGCTGGATTGGGACAATTTGGGATTCTTTACCGTTGATCTTACAGCTCGGCATTAAGATCGGTTTTATCGTTGGACCTCTTATTATTGCAGTTGCGTACTACACGCTCGCAGAAAGAAAAGTCATTGCTTATATGCACGTCCGCGTCGGACCGAATCGGGTAGGTCCCAGAGGTTTATTGCAACCGATAGCGGATGTTCTGAAGTTGATGTTTAAAGAAATGATCATACCCAGCAAGTCCGACAAATACCTCTTTCTTATCGCCCCGGTGCTTGCCGTGACCCCCGCATTTGCCGCGTGGGCGGTAATCCCTTTTTCGGGCACGCTGGTACTGGCTGATATCGATGCTGGGTTGCTTTATGTATTAGCGCTCACGTCAATGAGTGTTTATGGCGTCATCATCGCTGGCTGGGCGTCGAATTCAAAATATGCATTCTTGGGCGCAATGCGCTCGGCAGCGCAGATTGTTGCTTACGAAATTGCAATGGGTTTCGCATTGGTTGGTGTGCTCATGGTGGCTGGCAGTTTAAACCTCAACACAATTATTCAGGCACAGTCTGGCGGTCTACATCAGTGGTTCTTCCTACCACTTTTTCCACTTTTCCTGGTGTATCTGATCTCAGGTGTTGCCGAGACCAACAGAGCGCCGTTCGACGTTTCAGAAGGCGAATCCGAGATTGTGGCAGGGTTTCATGTGGACTACTCAGGAATGGGTTTTGCTGCTTTTTTCCTTGCGGAATACGCAAATATGCTGATGATCTCGGCATTAACGGTAATTCTATTTCTGGGCGGCTGGAATCCACTGTTTGATTTCCCACCGTTTACCTGGCTGCCAGGCTTGTTTTGGTTTTTAGCGAAACTTTCTCTAGTCGCATTTTTGTTTTTGTGGTTTAGAGCGACCTTTCCCAGATATCGATATGACCAAATCATGCGCCTAGGTTGGAAAGTGTTTATTCCAGTGACACTTATCTGGATAGCGGTTATAGGGGTGTTCAAGTTTTTTACGCCGTTTGGTGTCATTTTTTCATAGGTAGAGCAAATGTTTTTAGGTAAGCGATTTTTGGATACGTGGGGGCTAACTGAACTGGTCAGAGGCCTGGGTGTCACGGGTCGATATTTTTTCAAGAAAAAATTTACGATTCAATATCCCGAGGAGAAAACACCTAAGTCACCCCGCTTTCGAGGATTGCACGCGCTTCGTCGCTACCCCAACGGAGAGGAGCGTTGTATCGGTTGCAAACTCTGTGAGGCAGTTTGTCCGGCACTTGCCATCACGATTGATTCGGAAGAAAGAGAGGACGGAACGCGCAGGACAACGCGTTACGACATCGACCTTTTTAAATGTATTTACTGTGGATTCTGTGAGGAGGCTTGTCCTGTAGACTCGATTGTCCTGACGGACATCGATGAATACCATTTTGAATCGGGCGAGTCCGGTGTAGTCACGAAAATTGACCTTCTCAATCTTGGCGACCGTTACGAAGTAGAGATTGCGTCCGCGCGTCAGCAAGATTCAGCATACAGATAGAAAGCGAAAGAACTGGTCTACTTAATGCCCTTGCGTGTTGGTCGTGTCTGCGGCAATGGTGGTGACGATTAAAAACCCGGTAAAGGCCGCGTTGTTTCTTGTTTTGTCATTTTTCAGCGCGGCCTGTATCTGGATGACCCTGGAAGCCGAGTTTTTATCCATTGCCTTAGTGTTAGTTTACGTCGGTGCCGTTATGGTGCTGTTTCTGTTCGTGGTCATGATGCTTGACATCGATATCGAAAGAATGCGGGAAGGGTTTGCACGAAATATGCCAGTTGGCGCCCTGGTTGCTGGCATTATGGTTGTTGAGTTCGCGGTGGTAATGATGTCAGGTCGCTTCGACTCACAATCGTTACCACGCCCAGTTGGGCATGGTGCCGATTACAGTAACACCAAAGAGCTAGGATTGGTCCTATATACCGACTATGTTTTTGCATTCGAAGTTGCCGGTCTCATTCTGCTCGTAGCAATTATCGCTGCCATAGTGTTGACGATGCGGCGGCGTCCAGATACCCGCTACCAGTCTCCTTCAGAGCAAGTCAAAGTCAGTAAGTCGGAGCGCCTTCGTATAGTCAATATGCCGACAGAAAAACGCCCCGAGATCAACGAATGATCTCGCTGTCCCATTACCTTGTTCTTGGCGCGATTCTTTTTGCCCTCAGTGTCGTTGGAATTTTTCTGAATCGTAAAAATCTTGTAATCATACTTATGGCCATAGAGTTGCTCCTACTGGCTGTAAACATGAATTTTGTTGCGTTTTCCTATTACCTAGATGACTTGGCCGGGCAGGTATTTGTGTTCTTCATTCTGACGGTAGCTGCAGCCGAAGCAGCGATTGGACTGGCGATATTAATCGTTTTATTTCGTAACCGCCGGTCAATAAATGTTCAGGATCTGGATCAACTGCGTGGATGACGACTGACTCATGAAGATGATCTATTTGTTAATCCCGTTAGCCTGTCTCGCGGCTGCCATTATTGCCGGGTTTTGGGGGAATAGAATTGGGAACACTGCAACACACCGTATCACAATAACAGGGGTTGCTCTTTCGTTTGTACTCTCAGTTGTCGTTCTGTTCGATGTGTTGGACGGACACTCGTTTAACGGCTCTATATACACTTGGGGAACAAGCGGGGGCGTATCGTTTGAAGTTGGGTTCCTGATCGATCATCTGTCAGCCGTCATGATGGCCGTTGTTACCTTCGTCTCGCTGATGGTGCATATCTATACCATAGGCTACATGCAGGGTGACCCGGGGTATACCCGATTTTTCTGCTACATCGCATTGTTTACGTTTGCCATGCTGATGTTGGTTATGGCCAACAATTTTCTACAACTCTTTTTTGGCTGGGAAACGGTAGGTCTGGTGTCTTATCTGCTCATTGGGTTCTGGTTTAAACGAGAATCTGCGGTTGCAGCGAATCTCAAAGCGTTCCTGGTTAACCGGGTGGGTGATTTGGGATTTATTCTCGGCATAGCGGCAGTAATGTACTTGTTCGGCACACTGGACTATAGCGCTGTATTTTCTGCTGCGTCCGAGAAGCAAACTGCAGTGGTAACCGGGGTACTCGGTTATGAATGGAGTTGGATTACGGTGATATGTATCTTGCTTTTTGTTGGGGCGATGGGCAAATCTGCACAGGTGCCGTTACATGTTTGGTTGCCAGATTCTATGGAAGGCCCAACACCGATTTCGGCCCTGATTCACGCGGCAACGATGGTGACTGCCGGGATTTTTCTGGTTGCAAGAATGTCTCCACTG
>LUMJ01000560.1_pt1 | contig 14533 bp, 11 predicted proteins | sample 729631 | NCBI WGS metagenome assembly LUMJ01 (sample SAMN03860266, study PRJNA289734) | marine metagenome | biome: seawater column; feature: ocean; material: water; isolation source: Red Sea water column Station 22 - depth 500m | place: Saudi Arabia: Red Sea | collected 2011-10-15 | depth 500 m | reverse complement strand
GCCCCTTTCGTTTTGTGGATCGGTGATCTCTCCCAGCCTGATGCCTTGATCCCCCTCCCATTTTCAATTCCTCTCTATGGTGATCAGATCAGCCTTCTCCCGCTGCTGATGGGTATTTCCATGTTCGTCCAACAAAAAATGACTACCTCTCAGGCCAATCCGCAGCAGAAGATGATGACACAGTTCATGTCTGTGTTTTTTATAATTCTTTTTAATCAATTTCCGTCAGGATTGAATCTATACTATACACTCTTCAACGTTCTCACCATTATTCAGCAAAAGTATTTTGTCCACCCGAAAGAGTCTCATGTTGTAGCCCCAATATGACCGCGCTTTCAGTCGTTGACTACAATTCCCACCCCACTATAGCGTCAATTGCCACACCCCCCGGTGTTGGCGGCCTGTCGGTAATCAGGATAAGCGGACCGAAAGCTCATACCGTTGGCCAAAGCATTTCCGCAAACCCCAAAAGAATCCTCAAGCCTAGGTACGCCTTATATACGCCAATTGTTTCCTCCCGCGGTGAGGAGATAGATTCGGGTGTGATAACATACTTTCCCTCGCCTGATTCTTATACTGGAGAGGATGTTATTGAGGTGTCCTGCCATGGGGGAAATATCATAAGCAGGCAGATACTAGACGCCTGTTTTGCTCTCGGTTGTGAACCAGCCGGCCCGGGGGAGTTCACAAAACGGGCCTTTCTGAACGGAAAGATGGATCTACTGCAGGCCGAAGCAGTGGCAGCGCTCATTGTGGCCAACTCTTCAATTAGTAAAGCGGCTAACTATCGAATCTTATCTGGCCGATTCTCCACCATCGTTAATGAACTAAGGTCGATCCTTATGGATTTGGTTATTACTCTTGAAGCTGAGCTGGATTTCACCGAAGACGAAATAACACCTCTCCCTACCTCTGAAAAAGTTTCCTTGGTGTCCAATGTTCTCTCTAGAGTTGACAGTCTTCTCTCCACATACAGCACCGGTAAGATGCTCACCGGTGGCGCTGTTGTTGTATTTGTAGGAGAACCAAATGTCGGCAAGTCGAGCCTTCTGAACTCCATTCTTTCCGAAGAGCGGACCATTGTGTCAAACATCCCCGGTACCACCCGGGATGCTGTGGAGGTCCCTTTTCTTATAAAAGGCTTTCCTGTTCGCTTTGTTGATACGGCTGGCCTTCGGGATGCAGCAGATGCCGTTGAACAAAAGGGGGTTCATTTTTCTCGTGAGTATATGAATAAGGCCGACCTCCTCATCTACGTCTCTGAGGCGGTGTCAGACGCTGTCGCCCCATCCCCGCCTAACTCAGACTACTTACCAAAATCAAGCAGCCTTCCTGTTATACATGTTTTAAACAAGTGTGATCTTCTTACAAATGGGCGTGATCGTGTGGCGGTGGATGAACACCTTTTCACTTCCGCTCTTACCGGCGACGGAATAACTCTTCTTCTTGAGACTATACACACCAGGCTCGTCCGGTCCTCCGTCATTTCGGAAGAAATCATTATAACAAGCGGCCGTCACAACGATGCTCTTCGGCGCGTTCGTTCTTCTCTTGAGATTACTAAGAAGGAGCTGGACGGTGGGGCGTCCACCGATGCTCTGGCCTCTGACCTGCGCATCGCTGTCTCGGCTCTCGATGAACTTCTCGGCGTCACCACCGCCGATGATATTCTGGACAATATTTTCTCTAAGTTCTGTATTGGAAAGTAGTGTTTCACGTGAAACGGTTGCGCTGTTATGAAATTTGATGTCGTTGTAGTAGGTGGTGGGCATGCAGGTGTCGAAGCGTCCCTCGCCGCTGCTCGCCTTGGCCTGAAGACGGTTCTTGTTACCCTAGATAAATCCGCTCTGGGGCGGATGTCCTGCAACCCCGCTGTAGGTGGTCTTGCGAAGGGTCATTTGGTTCGAGAAGTTGATGCGTTGGGTGGTGAAATGGGCCTTCTCACGGAGCGGGCTGGAATTCAGTTTAAGATGCTCAATCGCTCAAAAGGGAAGGCTGTCTGGTCGCCCCGAGCACAGGTAGACAAAAAATTGTATGAGCGGCTTGTTGTGGCCACTGTTCACGCTCAGGAGAGATTGACAATCATAGAGGCAGAAGCACGTGAGGTTCAATGTGTGGGGCCAAGAATGGCGGGAATTACTATTGATGGTGATCAGTTTATTGAATGTCGATCGGCAGTTCTTACTTGTGGCACTTTTCTAAACGGGCTAATTCATGTGGGGCGGCGAAAGATTTCTGCCGGCCGGATGGGGGAGGAGGCTTCTGATGGTATAACAGAATCGTTAATTTCCCTCGGTTTCACCGCCGGTCGTCTGAAAACGGGCACCCCTCCTCGCTTGAGAAGAGATTCCATTTCCTGGAACAAGGTCCGTCCCGTCTCCGGCGATCAGGATCCCCGACCGTTTTCTTTTAGGACCACACATTTTAATCCTCCGAATGTCCCGTGCCACACTGTGAAAACAAATTCTTTAACACATGAGATTATTGGCCAGCACCTCTCCGAATCGCCGATGTACTCCGGCGAAATTTCAGGCACCGGCCCTCGCTATTGTCCTTCTATTGAGGATAAGGTTGTCCGCTTCGCTGATCGTGATAGCCACCACCTTTTCCTTGAGCCGGAATGGGCCGGATCAAGCCAGATTTACACCAACGGTTTTTCAACAAGCCTCCCTGAGGCTGTTCAACTTAAAGCCCTCAAAACCAGTCCCGGCCTCGAAAATGTCGCTTTCTACCGTCCCGGGTACGCCATTGAATATGACTTTTTTCTCCCGTCTCAACTTAAGTCCTCCCTCGAAACCAAAGATATTGATGGTCTATTCCTCGCTGGACAGCTTAACGGGACGTCCGGCTACGAAGAGGCCGCAGCTCAAGGGCTCCTCGCTGGAGTCAACGCCGCACATTCAGCTCTGGATAAACCTCCTTTGGTTCTTCGTCGTGATCAGGCCTACATCGGTGTTCTTATTGACGATCTTGTGACAAAAGAAACCTTAGAGCCGTACAGAATGTTTACAGCCCACGCCGAGCACCGCCTTCTTTTGCGTCTGTTCTGGAAAAGCATTCAGGTCTCAGCTCATTTGTTGAAGAGGCCCGCCGCACGCGTCCAAATCTTCAGAAAATTAATCAGTTCCTTCGCCTCCTTGGTGAGCCAGAGACGCCCACGAAAACATCTATCACAGAGGTCCTCCGGCGGCCAAAAGTTTCTCTTTCTGACCTTCTAAAGACCAATCTTTTTTCTCTTGATTGGGGCACGTTTTCAAAAGAACAGCGTGCTGACCTTCTCGATGAGGCAGAAACGGCTATCAAATACGAGGGGTACATCTCCCGCCAGAGCGCCCTTGTTGAGCGGTTGGTCAAGAATGAGCAAGCCCAAATTCCCGCTTCCTTTGAGTACAATAATTGCGGCGCCCTCTCTCTTGAGGCAAGAGAAAAGCTTTCCCTGGTTCGGCCCCAGACGCTCGGTCAAGCGTCCCGAATTTCTGGTGTGTCTCCCGCCGATGTCGCCGCTCTCTCCGTTTTTCTTGCTTCACCGTGACAACTGTTTCACGTGAAACATCTCCTGTTCCACTGGAAACGTTGCTCACCAGCGTGGAGAATATGCTTTGTTCTTTTCGAGGGTGTCCTATTGACAAGGCCTTAGCTTTTTCGGGTGTTCACATGTCCTTGCTTCCATACTTGATTCTCGTTCTATCTCGTTCTAAAACAACTAGTTATGTTCTTATTGTTGAAGACTTCACTCTCCGGACATCACTGTTTGAATTGTTATCTAGCCTGAGCCCCTCTTCCGTGTATCACCTTTCTCATGAATCTGCTGATGGTGATTTAACGGGGGCTGATCTGCATATGATGCACCTTTTTCACCGCGGCGTTGGGGCGTTTCTTCTTATTCATCCGGAACAGTTGCCACACGTTGCGTCGTCCCTGTCTCGTGATGAGGTTGATCCTGTGTCTCCGTCAGCGATGGGTTCAAGAGATGGTCTTGTCACTACCCTCAGCGGGTGGGGTTTCGTCCCCGTCCGCCGTGTCGATTCACCCGGAACATTTTCTGTCCGTGGCGCAATTGTTGACGTTTTCTGTTACGGCTCGACCCTCCCTCTTCGTTTGGAATATGAAGGCGAATCTTTGCGGTCCGCGCGAACATTCCAGTGTCTCTTGGTTTTGGTTCCAAAGCGGATGCCGGCGCTTCCTGTTCTGGTTTTTCTTTTTCTATTATTGAGCCCGCTGGCCCACCTTATATTTTTGATGTCCGACCAGCTTTTGACGCTCCCGAGGCGACCATCGATTTCGGTTGTGTTGCTCACCAAAACTTCGTTGAGAACCACGCCGCTTTTGAGCAACTCAAAGCACAGTTGTCGCAAAAAAAGGTTTCTAACCGGGTAGTCTTCTGTCCTGAGGTTTACGCACCACGCGTTGACCGCACGGCTGCCCTGGACGGCTTTTCTCTCTGTCATTCACCTTTTGCTGGGGCCTTTTCCTCGGCTCCGCTCGGTCTTTTGTGGGTCTCTCTCGACTGCCTGTTCGATCTCCCAAAGGTTCCGCCACCTTCCTCCGTTTCCCCGGTGGATCGAGACCAGGACATCGTCCCCCTTTCCGATCTCCCTTGGGGTGGACCTGTCGTCCATGAGGACCTTGGCGTCGGTCTTTATCGCGGTCTCTCCACTGTGACTCAAAATGGCGGGCTTCGCGAATGTGTGGCTCTTGAGTTCAAACACGGCGACCTTGTTCATGTTCCACTAGACCGGCTCAGCGCCGTAACTCCTTATGTTAGATCGAATGCGGCGGACCCTTTATGCAGAAGGTTTTTCTTTTTCTCCCGACGGAGAATCAATGTCGAAGCTGTCGGAAACTTTCCCATATGTGGAGACGCGTGATCAGCTTGACTGCCTAGAGGCCGTCCGACGAGACATGGAAAGCGACCGGCCTATGGACAGGCTTATCTGTGGGGATGTCGGTTTTGGGAAAACAGAGGTTGCGCTTCGTGCCGCTCTTAAGGCCGTCAACGACGGAAAACAGGTCCTTCTTATAGCCCCAACCACAATTCTCGCAAATCAGCTTTTTAACGGCTTTTCTTCACGCCTTGCGCCTCTTGGTGTCGATGTTCGGCACTATTCCCGCTTCACACCACCCGGCGATGCAAAAAAAGTCGTCCTTGCCCTGGCCGCTCGAACGGTCGATGTCGTCGTTGGTACCCAGCGTCTCCTTGCGAAAAAGATCTCTGTCCCCAATCTCGGCCTTGTCATTATTGATGAAGAGCACCGCTTTGGAGCTAAACAGAAAGAGCTTCTCCGCGCTTTTCGTTCTTCTGTTGATCTCTTGAGCATGAGTGCCACCCCCATTCCTCGAACCCTTCAGTTTTCTCTTGTCGGGATTCGGGACATTTCAACCATCAGAACGCCCCCAAGGGGCCGCCTCCCTGTTATTACTTCCATAGAGTTGTTTGATCCTCAACAGATCAAGAGCGCTGTTGAGTACGAAGTGGGCCGCGGAGGACAGATTTTATTTGTACATAGCAAGATTTCTGAAATGGGTCGTATTGTCCGACGCCTAAAGAAACTTTTACCCCAACTTCGAATTGAGTCGGCTCACGGAAGGATGGCTCCTGACGATCTTGAGCGGGTGATGTTGCGGATGGTTGACGGCGATCTCGATATGCTCGTATCCACAACAATCATAGAAGCAGGGATCGATCTTCAGAATGTCAATACTATTCTGATCAATAATGCTCACCGTTACGGGCTGGCACAGTTGTACCAGATGCGCGGGCGTGTCGGGCGGTCGACGCAACAAGCCTACTGTCATCTCCTCCTGCCTGGGGGTGATCTGAGCCAGGAGGCGCATGAACGGCTCAGAACCATTCAGTATAATACAGAGCTCGGCTCCGGTTATGATGTTGCGTTGAGAGATTTGGAGATCCGAGGGGGCGGAAATCTGTTTGGCGTTGAGCAGAGCGGCCACCTCGCTTCTGTCGGTTATCACCTCTTTTGCAAGATCGTGAGGGAGGCGGCGCAAGAGCGTCTTTCAGGCGACGACAACTTAAGCGTCCCTTCTCCGTCTAAAGTTGCACTTTCGGTTGACGGGGACGCCCTCATTCCCGAATCTTACGTCCAAGAGCAGGATGACCGCCTCTATTTCTATCGGATGCTGGCGGCCGCTGAAGCTTCCGACGATGTTTCCGCCTTGGAGCAGGAGCTACGCGACCGCTTTGGCCCGGAACCCAATGAGGTTTCCAATCTTCTCTCGGCTAAGCGTATCCGCCTCGCTGCCACCTCCCTGCCTGTCGACTCTGTCGAAGTTTCACAAAGCGGCGCGACTATCTGGCTCTCTTCTGGCGGCAACACTGTTGATTCTGTTCATACTATGCTCGGCGACTCTTCATCGGGCGGACCCTCCTTCACCGTTGTGAACAAGCCTAACGGGAAGAGTGGGCTGACCTTAGACTCCAGCTCTACCACTGAAGCTCTTCAGGCCATTCAATACACGTTTGAATCCCGTCTCTCCCCCCAGTAATTTCGAAAGATGAAATGGTGTCGATCAGGTTGTCGTCCGGTTCTCTCTCTGTTTCTTGGCGCGGTGCTCGGCTGTGTCGACGGTTCGGGTGGAGAAAAAAATCGTGTAGAAAGTCAGGGTGGTGCAGTGGCTGTTGATTCCTCTGTAAGCCTCACCTCCAGTCCTGTCGCACAGAACCTGCTCTACCGTGCGGCGTCGGCGAACGGCCTTCGTCTGGAAAGTGAAATGGAGGTGCTTGTTCTTCAGTACAGGGAGGCGCTCCTCGGCAATCTTTTTCTGGAACACTACATGTCCTCGCGAGTTTCGGTAACGATGGACGAAATACGTGATCACTATGTCACTAACCGCCCCGCTTACCAGCGGAGAGGCAACCAGGTTCGCGTGCTGCATTTCCTTCTTGCCGACGTTGATAAAGCGACATCCGTAAAGGTAGCTCTCCTGCAATATGATGCTGCCGTTCGCTCTTCCCTACTGGAAGAACATGCTGTTGTTCCGTCCACTGTTTCCCCGGGCGATATGCCGACGCCTCTTGATGCACTCCTTTTCGGCGACTCGCCGCCCCGTGGTGTTCTCGGTCCCATCGGCACCCAGTTTGGGTTTCATGTGATCGAGGTGTTAGAGTTTTTCCCCAAGAACTCTTTCAGGGGGCTCGATGAGGTTTATGACGAGATCAGTCAAAACATTTACAGGGCAAAGCGAGGGGCGCTTTACAGTCACCTGATGGATAGCCTGAGTCGAGCCTACCCTGGTCTGGACGCGGACGGAAAATGAGGGGGTGCGCTTGAAAAAAGTTTCTTGGCGGGTGGTGGCGCCGATCCTCACTCTTTCCCTGTTTCTCTCGGCACAAAACCTTATTGACGGAATCGCTGCCATTGTTGGTGAGCATGTTATCCTCAAGAGTGATGTTGCACAAATTGTACAAATGACCGCCATGGAGCAGCGCCTCGATCCCCGTTTCGACGTTGACAAGCTTGAACAGATTCAGGCCCGTGTCCTAGAGTCGCTCATAAACCAAAAGCTGATACTTGAAATCGCTGAGGTTGAGAGCATCGAAGTAGAGGACAGGGAGGTAGATCAGGCTGTTGAACAATACATAGCACAGTCGGTAGGTCAGGCTGGGTCGGAAGAGAGGCTTGAATCAATCGTTGGAAAAAGAATTAGCGAACTTCGCCGTGAATGGTGGCCGGACATGAAAGAACAGCTCATCGCCGAGCGGTATCAAGGTCAGCTGTTCGGTGATGTTGTTGTTACGAGAGGTGAGGTCTTTGCGTTTTACAACCAATATCGGGACAGTCTAAAGGCGGTTCCCACAGTCTATAACACAAGTCACATTTTCTTCAAGGCCCGTCCTGGTGGAAAAAGCAGAAACAGGGCTCTTTCCTTGCTCGACTCATTGAGAAATGAGATCGTGGGCGGAGCCGATTTCGCCAGCCTGGCAGAGCTGTATTCAGAAGATCCCGGCTCGGCAAGGCGTGGTGGTGAACTCGGTTTTGTGAACCGAGGAACGCTCGTTCCAGCTTTCGAGCAGGTGGCGTACACTCTGAGCTCCGGAGAGGTGAGTGAGGTTGTTGAAACGGAATTCGGTTATCACATCATCGAGGCTGTCGAGATCCTCGGTGACAAGATCAACGCCCGACACATTCTCGTGACACCAAAGGTGAGCCCGGCCGACGAAGACAGCATTTACGCCTTTGCTCTTTCTATACGTGACAGCATCGAGACCAACGAGCAGTTTTCGGCTATGGCGGAACGGCACTCCGATGATGCGAGCACCGGTGAGTCCGGAGGCCGCCTCGGCTGGGTAGATTCAGACCGCTTTCCAGTAGAGGCCGTAGCGAAGGTTCTCCCCGCTATCGAGGTCGGGTCATGTTCTCCCCCCATAACCACCGATGACGGCTTTCATCTTCTTTATGTCCACGAGGTGAGAGAGGGGGGGCTTCCTACTTTAGATACTCACTGGGCTGAAATAGAAGGTCTTGCCGTCGCCAGGAAAAAAGCGAAGCGTTTCAAGGACTGGCTGAAGAATGCTTCGTCTACAATTTATGTGGAAAACTTTCTGAATAACCGTTGACTCCCTCGGGCTGTCCCCTCACTGCAACCTTCCACACATGTGTATAACCTCCGATGTCGGGACAACGAGAGGCGGAACAGCCCCTGTTCTCTCTTTGTCGCACATGTTATACACATAAACCCTTCCATGAGGCGGAGCGTCACCGCGCCCTAAGTTAACAGGGATGGACGGGGTAACCGTCGCCGCACTTATCTGCTGCACACCCATTATAACTATAATCTTTTTTCTTAAAAATTACGCAGTTGATTTTTAAGAGTGCTTTTCTTCACCGATAACCCCAAAAACATGTTGTCCGAGAGTGAAAATATGGGTAATCTAAAATCAGGATTTCGCTTCATGGTACCGCTTCCAGACCACCCATAGACCGACTTTTATGAAGGTTTGCATATCAAGAAACTCACTGCAGTCGGCATTGCAGCATCTTGCAAAAGCGACCCCTACAAGGTCAACCATACCCATCTTAAGCAGTGTCCTGTTTTCGGCTCGGGACAACGGTCTCGAGATGCGCACCACGGATCTTGAAATAACCATCGTCACGCAGGCCGATGCGACCGTGTCGGCGGAGGGGGGAGTGGCCGTTCCTCACAGAACTCTCATGGATATAACAAATGCACTGCCCGAAACGGATATTGTCATAGAGGCGAACGATGATCACAGAGTGGCCATGAAAACTTCCTTCGGCAATTATGACATTGCCGGCGCCTCGCCCAGCGATTTTCCTGCCATGCCCGAAGTGGATAACAAAAAAGAAATCGGTATCTCTTCGGGCACACTGAAGAGGCTTATAGAAAAAACATCGTTTGCGCTGAGCGCCGATGAACTGAAGCCGGCCCTTATGGGAGCACTCCTTGAAGTGAGGACGGACAGGATTTCTGCCGTGGCAACCGATGGCCACAGACTTTCCTTCTGTTCCAGAACAGATTTTTCTTCCACTGGCTACGAAGGGAGCGTCATAGTTCCGAAAAAATTTCTTAATCTTTTGGTCCCTTACTTGGACAACAGCGATGACATTGTGCTCTGGGTTGGGGATAACCACGTAACAATCTCTTTTACAGGGACGACCCTCTTTTCCAGGGTGATTGATGAGCGATATCCCGATTACAAGACAGTACTCCCTAAAGATAATAATAAGATTTTGATGGCAGACAGGGAGGAGATGTTGGCGTCGGTAAGGCGTGTTGCCATTTTCTCAAACCGGTCCACGAAACAGGTGGAGCTGGAAATATCAAAGAGCGGGGCGGTGGTTAGAACAGAAGATCCTGAAAATGCATCAAGCGCAGAAGAAAAATTTGAAATCGATTACGAGGCAGACGATCTCTCTGTGGGGTTCAACGCCAACTATGTTGTGGACATGTTGTCCCACCTTGACGGAGCGAAAGCGGTGGTTCGGCTTAACACGCCGACGTCCGCCACGCTCATTGGTCCGGAAAAGCAGCAGGAGAATGAGGAGATGACCATGCTTCTCATGCCGATGCGGACAGGCGGCCATTAACTGAATTGCGAAAATTTCGCCGACTGCGGAGATCGGTACTAACAAGAGCAGCGGGAGATAGTATATAGGTGCAGGAGCTAAGCACAGCACTCAACACAGCGATGAAGCAGAGCGGCATAGACCGCGCTGTGCGACTGAACAGAGCGCTGTTTGTCTGGGAAGAAGTGGTGGGAGACACGGTGGCGAAAAACTGTTCGGCGGAAGAGGTTAATTGTGGAACAATTGTTGTGAAAGCGTCCACGCCGGTCTGGAGAAATGAGCTGGCGTTGAAGAAGAAAGAGATCGTGGATAAGCTCAACACCGCGCTCGGAGAAAACCTGATAAAGGACATGCGGATAATCTGAAAATGACAAAAAAGTCAAAAGAGTACAGCGCGGAAAAAATTACAATCCTTAAGGGGCTCGACGCGGTTCGGAAACGGCCGGCCATGTATATTGGCGATGTGGGGAAACGAGGGCTTCACCACCTTGTAAACGAAGTGGTTGACAACAGTGTTGACGAAGCGCTCGCCGGTCACTGTACGAAAATTAAGGTTACTGTAAACGCCGACAATTCTGTCTCGGTTGAAGATAACGGCCGAGGCATCCCTGTCGACATCCATAAAGAGGAGAAGAAGCCGGCCCTCGAGGTGGTGATGACGGTACTCCACGCCGGAGGAAAGTTTGACAAGGGGACTTACAAAGTGTCTGGCGGACTTCACGGTGTTGGTGTTTCTGTGGTGAACGCCCTCTCGAAATGGTTGGAAGCAGAGGTGAGGCGCGACGGAAAAGTACACCACCAGCGCTACGAGCGAGGAGCGACAGTCTCGAAACTGAAGGCCTCAGGGAAGGCAAAGAAGACAGGGACAAAAGTGACCTTTTATCCGGACGATGAAATCTTTACCGACATCGCCTGGGACTATGATATAATCTCTGAGCGGTTGAGAGAGCTGGCCTATCTGAACAAAGAGCTGGAAATAACGTTCTCTGACCAGCGCGAACAGGGGGAGGAAAAGGTGGAGGTTTTTCGCTATAAAGGGGGCCTCTCAGATTATGTAAAGTTTCTGGATGGGCCTGCCAACGCCCTCCACAAGAAAGTGATTACCGTAACAAAAGAAAACGAGGAAATTCCCGTCGATGTTGCGCTGCGTTATAACGACGGATTCAACGAAAATATACTCTCATTTGTAAACAATATTAACACGATTGAGGGGGGCACACACCTCTCTGGGTTTCGTTCCGCCCTAACGCGGGCCATGAACACTTACGCCTCAAAGAATAAGCTCGTCAAGACGACAAAGAATGAGAAGATTTCCCTTTCCGGCGAAGATTTCAGGGAAGGTCTGACAGCAGTTCTTTCGGTAAAGGTGGCCGAACCGCAGTTCGAGGGGCAGACCAAAACAAAGCTGGGGAACGGCGAAGCGAAGGGCCTTGTGGACGCCATTGTCTATGAGGGGCTTCAGGAGTTTCTGGAGCAGAACCCATCAGTCGGAAAGCGAATAGTTGAAAAGGCTGTTCTGGCAGCCCGGAGCCGGGCAGCGGCCCGGAAGGCACGGGAGCTTATCCGGCGGAAGAGCGCCCTTGAGGGAGGCTCCCTGCCGGGGAAACTAGCGGACTGCTCGAGCAAAGATCCCGAGCTGTGCGAGCTGTTCCTCGTTGAGGGTGACTCGGCAGGAGGGTCGGCGAAACAGGGGAGGGACAGACGGTTTCAGGCGATTCTCCCTTTGAGGGGAAAGGTAATCAACGCGGAAAAAGCGAGGATAGACAAACTCCTTTCCAACAATGAGATTCAGTCGATTATTACCGCCCTTGGAACAGGCTTCGGCGGAAACGGCGAGATGGAAGATGGGGAGAAGCTGACCGGGGCTGAGTTCGATATTTCAAAACTCCGGTACAACAAGCTGATCATTATGACAGACGCCGACGTGGACGGAAGTCACATCAGAACCTTGTTGCTAACCTTCATCTACCGAAAGATGCCGGAACTGATTACCGACGGGCACGTCTACATTGCCCAGCCGCCGCTCTATAAGATAAAACAAGGCAAGAAGGAACAGTACGCTTTTGACGACAACGAACGGGACTTTATCATTGAACGTTTTAAGAAGGCAAATAAGACGCAAAAAGTAGAGCTTCAGCGGTACAAGGGGCTCGGAGAAATGAACGCGGAACAGTTGTGGTCCACCACCATGGATCCTGAGAAGCGGTCCCTCTTGAAGGTGTCTGTGGAAAGCGGAAGTGAGGCGTCGACGCTGTTCCGGGACCTTATGGGGAGCGATGTTGAAGCACGGCGAAATTTCATCACATCCCACGCCAAATTTGTTGTAAACCTGGACGTTTAAAGGGAAACGAGGATGGCTGAACTGACTACACGCGACATGTCCATGAACCGCGACATCGTCGACGAGATGAAGGAGAGTTATCTCAACTACTCCATGTCCGTCATTGTCTCCCGTGCCCTGCCTGATGCCAGGGACGGCCTCAAGCCGATTCACAGGAGAATCCTGTATGGAATGAACGAACTCGGCTCTCACTGGAACAGACCCTACAAGAAATCTGCCCGTATCGTTGGAGACGTCATGGGTAAGTATCACCCCCACGGAGACGCCTCCATATATGACGCCCTCGTCAGGATGGCGCAGGAGTTCTCCATGCGCCACGAGCTTGTGGACGGGCAAGGGAACTTCGGTTCAGTGGATGGTGACAACGCCGCTGCCATGCGATACACAGAAGCACGGATGACACGCTTCGGCAGCGAAATGCTGAAGGACCTTGATAAGGATACCGTTGACTGGGCGCCGAACTTTGATGAAACATTGGACGAGCCGTCCGTTCTTCCTGCCGCCATTCCAAACCTTCTGGTAAACGGCTCAGAAGGGATTGCTGTTGGAATGGCCACGAAGATTCCACCCCACAACCTTACGGAAGTTATCGATGCAACCATTGAGCTGATCGACAACCCCGATGCGGAAGTTGACGACTTAATGAAGCATGTGAAGGGGCCAGACTTTCCCACAGGAGCCACCATAGAAGGGCTGGACGGAATCAGACAGGCGTATGAAACAGGGAGAGGGAAGATTACTGTTCGGGCAAATGCGTTCATTGAATCGATCAAGGGCGGCAAGTCGAACATCGTGGTGAACGAAATTCCATATCAGGTGAATAAGGCGAGCCTCATTGAAAAGATTGCAGACCTCGTCCGCAGTAAAAAGGTGGAAGGGATCGCCGACGTTCGTGATGAGTCTGATAAAGATGGGATGCGCATTGTTATTGAGACAAAGCGCGACATTGTGCCTGAGGTGATCCTGAACCAACTCTACGTCAATACACAAATGAAAGACACGTTCGGCATCATCCTACTGGCGCTGGTGGACGGCATTCCCCACGTCATGCCCTTCAAGACACTGCTCTCCTGTTTTATTGATCACCGTCATGAGGTTCTTGTTCGCCGGACGAAGTATGAGCTGAAAGTTGCGGAAGAGAGGGCCCACATCCTGGAGGGACTCAAGATCGCCCTGGACAACATTGATGAGGTGATCGAAGTGATTCGCGGCAGCAAAGATCCGACACAGGCGAAAGAGGGGCTCATGAACAGCTTTGACCTGTCCGAGAAACAGGCCCAGGCGATACTTGACATGAGGCTTCAGAGGCTGACAGGGCTGGAAGTTGAGAAGGTGATCGAAGAATACAAAGAGGTGATAAAACTGATAGCCCAACTGAAGGGGATTCTGGAGAGCCGATCTCAGCAGATGGGAATCATCAAGGAAGAGCTCGGTGAAATCCGGGACCGGTATGGAGAAGACAGGAGAACAGAAATTCAGGCTGTCGGGACTACGCTCTCTGTTGAAGACATGATCGCCGAAGAAGATGTTGTCCTCACATTTACGCACAAGGGCTATGTGAAGCGTACGGCGGCGTCGACCTATCGAAGCCAGCGCCGCGGAGGGCGGGGACTTCAAGGAGCTAAAGCCAAGGATGAAGATTTTGTTGAGCACCTCTTTGTGGCAAACACGCACGATTACATTCTATTCTTCACCGATAGGGGAAAATGTTACTGGTTGAAAGTCCATGAAATTCCTCCGGGGGGAAGGGCCGCCCGGGGCAGGGCGATTGTCAATCTGCTCGGGACAGAGCCGGGGGAAAAGGTGAAGGCGTTTGTTAGTGTAAAAACCTTCGATGAGGATCGGTTCATTGTCATGGCGACAAGAAAAGGGATGATCAAAAAGACAAAGCTTTCCGCCTACGGTAACCCCCGAAAGGGCGGGATTTACGCCATCGATATTCGGGAAGGCGATGAGCTGATTGAGGCAAAAATTACCAACGGAGACAACGACATTGTTTTTGGGACACGGGAAGGAAAATCGATACGATTCCCTGAAAGCGACGCCCGGCCTATGGGGAGGAAGACGCGGGGCGTCACCGGCATCAAACTGTCGTCCAAATATGACTATGTAGTGGGGATGGTAGTTGTTCGGCGGGAAGGGACAC
>LUMJ01000357.1_pt1 | contig 14548 bp, 12 predicted proteins | sample 729631 | NCBI WGS metagenome assembly LUMJ01 (sample SAMN03860266, study PRJNA289734) | marine metagenome | biome: seawater column; feature: ocean; material: water; isolation source: Red Sea water column Station 22 - depth 500m | place: Saudi Arabia: Red Sea | collected 2011-10-15 | depth 500 m | reverse complement strand
CGGTCCGGCGAGTGCGGCTAGACAGGTGCGATGCGCGCCCGGTGCACCAGCGTGCTCCTCGCGTTCCTGCTGTCCTCCGGCTGCGGCGGCGGATCGGACCTGCCGGTGATGCGCGACCTCGGCACCACGAGTACGACTTCGCTGGTGCGCAGTGCCTCTGTGCCGTCCACGGACGCGGCCACCAGCACACCTCCGACGGCATCCTCTTCGACGGTCTCCTCGTCGACCACCAGCGCACCACCGACGGCATCCTCTTCGACGGTCTCCTCGTCGACGACCAGCGCGCCTCCGGTCGAGGTGGCCACGGTCGTCCGGGTCGCATCCGGGGTCACCCTGCTCGACACCTTCCGGGAGGCCGCTGACGGCGAGGTCTGGTGGCAGCTCCCGGATCCGGGTCCCGTCGACGGGCCACGGGTGCTCCTCGCCACCGACCTCGGGGACCCCGAGTGGGTGGAGGTGCTCCTGCCGGTCCGGCCGAACGGGACGAGGGGTTGGGTTCGGCGCTCCGACGTGACCCTCTCGACGGTCGACACCCGAATCGTGGTCGACCTCGCAGAACGCCGGCTGACGGCGTACCGGGGACACGAGGTGCTGCTGGATGCCACGGTGGTGGTCGGGGCCCCGGAGACGCCGACACCCACGGGACGGTTCTACGTCAACGAGATCCAGCAGCAGGCCGACCCGGGCACGGAGCGGGGCGCCTGGCTGCTGGGCCTCGCCGCCTTCTCCGAGGTGCTGGGGATCATCGACGGAGGCGAGCCCACGGTCGCCATCCACGGCACCAACCAGCCGGAGCAGTTGGGCGAGGCGGTCTCGCTGGGCTGCATCCGCGTCGAGGACGCGGTGGTCGAGCAGTTGGCCGGGCTCCCGCTCGGCACGCCGGTCGAGATCCGGGCCTGACCGGGACCGCCGTGCTCAGTTGAGGGAGGGGTCCTCGGGATAGTCGGCGACCCGACCCATCAGGCCATCCTGGCGGGCGAGCACGCGTCCCCAGAGGGTCTCCGGGTCGGCTGAGAGGGCGTCGTCGGGTTCGGGATCCAGGACGAACCAGGATCCGGTCGCCAACTCGCCCTCGAGTTGACCGGCGGTCCAGCCGGCGTAGCCGGCGAAGAGGCGTACCGAGCCGATGTCCGGAAGGTCGTCGGGGTCGCGGTGCAGGTCGAGGACCCCGATGTCGGCGTAGAGCGGGAGGTCCACCCTCGTGGAGGAGTCCCGGCGGCTGCAGCCGGTCCGCCCAGTGGGCGACCGCCTCGGCACCGCCCACCTGCCGGGGCCGGTTCAGGACCACGCCGAGCGCCCCGTCCTCGTTGTGCTCGATGAGCAGCACGACCGTCCGGTGGAAGTTGTCGTCCGGCAGCAGGGGAGTGGCGACCAGCAACTTCGCCCGCAGCGAGTTCACGCGGCGTCCTCCAGGGCGTCGCGCAGCAGGCCGTTCGCCTCCGAACGGTTCAACACGCCGACCAGTTCGCCGCCGGCGAGCTCCGTGTAGATGCCGGTCGTCGAGACACTGGCGTGTCCGAGCAGGCTCTGGATCACGTTCATCGGGACGCCGTCGGCGGCCAATTGGACGCCAGCCGTGTGCCGGAGGGCGTGGAGGGAACGGTCCCGCAGGGCGGCTTCCCGGTTGAGCCGCCGTAGCCAGTAGCGGAGCCGCTGGTAGTTGAAGCGACGGCCGTCGTGGGTCACGAACAGGGGAGCGTCAGGTGCCGGAGCCCCGAAGCGCTCGCCACGCGTGGCCTGCCAACGCTCGTTGGCGTCGAGCAACTCGGCCGAGAGGGGAAGCCGCCGGATCTTGCGGCCCTTGCCTCGGACGTGCAGCATCCTGTTGGCGGCCTCGTCCACCTCGACCAGGCGCTCCTGGGTGATCCAGTCCAGATTGGCGTTGCACAGCTCGGAGGCCCTGAGGCCGAGGACGGCCAGAAATGAGCACATGGCGAGGTCGCGGACGGGCCACCGCACGCCATGGCGCTCCACCGGTGCGGCAGCCGTGGCGAACAGGTCGCGCAAGTCGGCCGGGCGGTAGTACTCGGGGTCGACCTGTTCGCTGTCCAATTTGGTCAACTTCCGGATGCGTCGGATGTCGGGTGCCTCGGCCACCAGGCGTTCCGCCAGGCAGTAGTCGAAGAAGGAGTTCACCGCAGCCAGGGTCTGGCTGAGCGTGGCCTTCGAGACCGCCGGGACCTCCTCGCCGCGTCCGTTTCGGCGGCGGGCGGCTCTCATGCGACGCACGGCATCCGTGAGGACCGCCTGGGTGAGGTCCTCGGGCCGGAAGTCGGCCGACGGAATGTCGGCGTAGAGCAGCATCCGGCGGAGTCCCTGCCCGTACGCCCGGAGCGTGTCGTCGGACTTGTTCTCGTAGGCGGGCAGCCAGAGCAGCCACGAGCGGTAGATGGCGGCCATGTCGGCTTCCGACGGCAGTTCCTGGTGTGCCAAGGTCACGCCCCGATCAGTAATTGATAACCGCCGTTATCTTGGCACAAGTCGAGCGGCCCCTGGTGCATCCCCGCCAGTTGGATCCCCCAAAACGGCCGGAGGGGCCGGCCCTGCCCTTTCGGGCGGGACCGGCCCTTGCCGGTTGATCAGACCGTTGCCTACGGCGTGCCGTCGAGCACCGGTCCCATCGGCGTCAGCAAGCCGTCCTCGCCGGCGCCCTCGGAGCCGTCAAAGACCGACAGGCGGAACGAGTCGCTGGCGTCGTACTTACCCGGGCCGAACGAGGAGTACGGCGAACTAGGTGAGGAGAACTGCGTCATCGACTCGACACCGGCCAGGAATGACTCGTGGGTCGGGTTCGGACCGGCAGCTTCGAGCACGGCCACGAGGACCGCAACCCAGTTGCAGTAATTCGTGATGCCCGTGTACCACTTCTCACCCTCAACCCAGTCGGTCGGGTTGCTGGTCTCGATGTCCGGATTGGCTTCCCTGAACGTCGCTGCACAGGCCTGGGTGCCCTCGGTCTCCCACTGCTCTTCCGGAGTCATGCCGGTGAGGGTGATGCCGCCATCGGCCATCTCCGGAGTGACACTCGCACTCAGGCTCGTATACGTCTCCGAGTTCATGACATACATGTCGATGTCGATCCCTGCGTAGGACAGGTTCCGGATACCGGCCCGCTCGCCGCCCACGAGGAAGATCGTGTCGGCGCCCGAAGACCGGACGTTTTCGACGAGGACGTCCCAGCGGGCGTCCTCGGCCTCGGTGTCCCCCACCGTGACGTCGTTGAAGGCGTCGAGCGCAAGGTCGATACCCATGCCGGTGATCAGTTCCTTGGCCTTCTCATAAGGGCCGTCCATGCCGCCGACGAGGGCGAACGTGCGGCCCTCAAGCAGACCTTCCTGGTCCAGTAGCGACAGGAACACCTCCATGCGACGTTCCTTCATCGTGCCGAACTCGAGCCACGGTGCCGTCGACTCCGCCAACCACTCGGCGGTCTGACGACCACCGATGAGGATGGTGTTCGCCGTGGCCGTAATGCACGTGTTCGAGATCTCCGACGGACCGAGGAAGCCACCGACGATGGCGAACGTCTCGATGTCGGCCGCCAACTCAAGACACACGCCTTCGGCAGAAATACCCATACCCGGAACGGGGCTGTAGTAGCGGTAGCCGTCGACGACAATCTGACGGCCATGCACTCCCCCGTTGCCGTTGACCTCAGCCAGGAGGGCCTCCCAGATGGTCTGCGGGTCTCCCCAGCCTTCGGTGGACAGGGGTGCGTCGGTGACCCACACGCAGGTGGGCACGACGCCGGCGTCGAGGTCGGCCTTGAGTTGGACGAGCATGTCCTTGACCGAGTCGGGCACCGAGTCGGCGTGGTCGTGGAACGGTGCCAGGTCGGCGCCACCCACGTGGTTGCCGGACGGCATGTTGCCACGCAGCGACTCGCCGATGAGGTACACGACACCCTCGGCGATCGACTTCATCGCCGACGACACGAGACACGGCTGGGCCTCGGGCACCGAGCCCCACTGGTCGACGTCGACACCGATGCAGAACGCACCGGCCTCGCCGGCCACCTCGATGATCGCCCCGTTGCCGGTCTTGCCGCCGGCACCGAACACGACGTCCGCACCCTGGTCGAGGGCCTGACGGGCCGTGGTCGCACCCCACTCGGGATCCGTGAACGCCACGTCCAGACCACCCGGGTGGTACGTCTTGATCACCTCGATGTCGGGGTTCACCCACTTGGCGCCGTTGAGGTAGCCCTCACCGAACGCCACCACCGGCGGGATGATGTCGGTGCCCAGCACCGCAGCGATCGTCCCCGACGTCGACAACGACGCCGCCAACGCACCAGCCAGGAAGCCCGACTGGTCCTCGGGGAAGATCAGCCCGGCGACACCGTCGACCGGCTCCGCCTGCCACTGGTCCACACCGATGAAGTCCACGTCCGGGTACTCGGCCGCAGCAACCGCCGTGGCCTCACCCAGCGCGAACCCGACCGTGACGATGATGTCACAGCCCGAGTCGGCGAACAGGCCGATGTTGGTGGCGTAGTCCTTCGCCGCCTGCGTCTCGACATAGTCCACGTCGGCACCGAACTGTGCACCGGCGGTCTCCACACCGGTCCACGCGGCCTGGTTGAACGACTTGTCGTCCACCTCACCCACATCGGTCACCAGACCGATGCACGCACCCTCGGGAGCGGTGACCTCACCTGCGGCCTGGCCGCCAGCGAGGGGGGCGTACTCGTAGACCACGTTGGCCGTCGACGCCGCATAGTCGGTCGAGTCGATGTTCTGGATCACCGTGATCTTCGCCGACGAGCAATCGCCGTAGGGATCACACGACATCGAACCGATCAGACCCGAGAAGTTGCTGACCCCGTGGAGGTACTCACGCACCCCGGCACGATCGATCGTCAACGTCCCCGCATCATCGGTCGACGCCGCCACGATGGCATCCATCAACAACACCGCAGCGTCATAGCTGTGCGCCCAGAACGGCGCCGCCGGCGCCTCACCGAACTCAGCCTCGTAGTCGGCCAACACATCAGCCGCCGACTCACCCGTCGACTGGTTGAAGTTCGCCCCGTAACGCACGTCGGGACCCGAGAAGAACATGCCCTCGGTCTCGCCCAACGCCATGTAGTTCGAGTTCAACAACCCATCAGCCGCCATCATCACCGTGTCACCCAACCCGGCAACCGTCGCCGACTGCTGGATGATGAAATCACCCTCCGGCTGGAAGATCGGGAAGAACAACAGCTCCGGACCACCAGCAGCCACCTCGGTCAGCACCGGCACCATGTCCGTGTCGCCCTTGTTGACCGCCGTGAACCCGGTGATGGTGCCGCCACCAGCCTCGAACGCATCCGCGAACGCACGCGCCAGACCCTCCGTGTACGGATCACCATCATGGATCGCCGCCGCCGACGACATACCCAACACGTCGAGCGCGAAGTTCGCCGCAGCCTGACCCTGGTACAGGTCATTGTGCGCCGTACGGAAATAACCCGCGTGATAGTTCGGACCAGCCGTCCCCGCCAGATCCGACGTCAACGCCGGCGACGTGTTCGAACCAGAGATCATCACCATCCCCGCCTCGGAGATCAACGGCGAAGCCGCCGTCGCCGCACCCGAACACGACGTCCCGATCACACCGACCACATCCTGGTCAGCCACGATCGTCTGCGCCGCAGCCTGACCACCATCAGCCGAACACAGGTCATCCATCCCCGTGCCCACATCCACCTCATGCCCATGGATCTGGCCATAGTCCTCGACCGCCATACGAATACCGTTCTCATTGGGAATACCCAAGAACGCCACATCACCCGAGATCGCGTTCAACGAACGAATCTGGATCGCCTCACCAGGCTCCACCACAACAACACCCAACGACCCGTCACCAAGACCACTCGGGGCCTCCGGCGCCGTCGTCGCAGGCGCCGCAGTCGTCGCCGGCGCCGCAGTCGTCGCCGGCGCTGCAGTGGTGGTCACCACCGACTGCTTCGGGGGCGCCGTCGTCGCGCCGGGGCTCGAATCGTCGTCCCCGTCGCTTCCGCAGGCACTCGCGATCATCGCGAAACCCAGCACCAGCGACGCGAGAACACGCACACGCTTCAACATGATTGGATCATCCTCCATCCAGACAATTGGAAGTCACGCCCCGGACCTGCCGCGCACCTACCCCTCCACGGGGATCACGAAAGCCCACCCGAAGGTGTGACGGTCGGCACCCTAGCGAGCGCATCACCCGATGGAAAGATCCGTAACCAATTTGCCACATTGTGGAAACACCTCCGACGGCGTCGGGTCGGCCAGACTCCCCACCCCTGTGCCAGACTCGGCGATGGCCTGGATCCGAACCGTGCCCGACGAGCAGTGGGCGGACGACGCCGACCTGGCCGGCCTCCACCCGGCCGTCGTCGACCCCGAACACGGACGGGTCGACCACATCATGGCCGCACACTCCCTGAACCCCCGTGGCCTCGCCGCCCACCAGGCCCTCTACACGTCGGCCATGGCCGGCACGAAGACGTTCCGCAAGGTCGACCGCGAACTCGTGGCCCTGGTGGTCAGCCTCCAGAACGACTGCCACTACTGAGTGACCCACCACCGGCGCGGTCTGCGCCGGCTCCTCCGCGACGACGACCTGGCGGACGCCATCGAAGCAGACTGGCGCACCGCCCCACTGTCCGACCGACGCCGGGCGATGCTCGACTTCGCCGTCCGGCTCACCACCGAGCCCGGCGCCGTCACCGAGGCGCACCTCGAGCCACTCCGCGCCGAGGGCCTCACCGACCGGGACGTCCTCGACCTCGTCGAGGTGACCGCCTACTACGCCTACGCCAACCGCATCGCCGACGGCCTCGGCCTGACGACGGAGCCCTGGATCCCCGACGAGTAGGAGGAGGGCCGTCCCCCTCTCACTTGCACGTGGGCAGAGGCCCGTCCCCTCTCACGTGCTCTGCGCGCTGGAGTGCGGTGTGGGTGCGGAGGAGCGAGGCGTCGGTCGCCGAGCGGTCCGTGCCCGGCGGCGTCCGTGTCGGGAGGGCTCAGAGCCTCAAGACCGAACCGTCGCCCCCGATGTGTACCCGCCCCCCCGTCGACAGCCCAGCCAACTCGTCGACAGAAACGAGCACCACGGGCACCCCCACGCCGTACAACTCGTCGGCGACGATCGCGCCCAGCGCCACGATGGCGTCCGGCTCCACCATCACGATCGCCAACGGCGCCGTCCCACAGCGCGCCGCCTCGGCGAGGACCGAACTACCGCTGCTGGACCCCCGCCCATGAGGCATCACCAGCACCCGGCCGGCGACCGAGGTGCCCGACTGCGGGTGGTGCCGGTCGATGACCTCGCCGGTCGCCGAATCGAGGCCACCCCAGAAGCTGAGCGGCTCGTCCAGGCGCAGCACCTCGCCCGTCACCCCGCCGTCCGGAACGGCAACCTGGACCAGGGGGACCTCAGCCATCGCCGGACCTCTCCCCAGCCGGTGCCCAGAGCAGTTCGTCAAGGACGACACGTCCGGCAACCGCCGACTCGACGCACTCGGACGTGCTCGCGAAGACGACGCCCACCCCGAGGTTGCCCGGGGCGTAGTAGGCCCACTTTCCCGAATCGGTCATGGCGGTCCCGACCGTGTCGGCGAGGATCGGCGTCACGTACGTGCAGGTGTCGGTCACGACCTGCACCCCGGCCTCCTGCAGTTTCCCGGCCCAGCCCCGCTCCTCGACCTCCGCCAGTACCCCGCGTCCCGTCGACACGTACACGTCGACGTCGGGGTGCACGCGCCGGCCCCCCAATGCCTCGACGAGGCGGCCGAACTCCGCCACCGAGTAGTGCGGCGTGCCGAGGCTGACCGTCGCCAGGGTGTCACGGGCCGCGGTCGTGAGGTCGTCCCGTGTGCGACGCAAGTCGTCGAGGGTCACGACGATCTCCTCGACCGGTGGCCGTCCGCCCAAGGCAGCCTCCAGGGTCGGCGCCTCGGGTGTGGCGCCGACCACGTGGAACATGCCCACGCTGCCCCGCGATGCTGCTGCGGCGCCGAGGGACTTGAGCCAATCTTCGCCCGGCGGCTCCTCGAGGCCGGCGACCACCGGGACCCGGGATCCCGTCCGGTGCCCGAGGAACGCCCCGAGCACCGGGGCCAGCACGTGGCTGTCGAGGAGGTCTGGCGGCAGGTCACCCAACCGGAACACGACCGTTGCCAGACGGTTCTCGTCCAGGTGCAGCCCGGCCGCGGGGGCCCGGCCCGTGATCGCCGCACAGATGTCCACGAAGTCGCCGTACCGGTCGGTACGCGCGCCCAACACGGAGTTGGCGAAGGCGATGGCGTTCGACTCGGCCCAGGCCACCTGCTCGCCGAACGCCGGCCGCTCCTCCAGTTGGTACGGCGCACAGGTCCAGGTGGGACGGCACCCCATCGAAACGTAGGCATCCATGAGCCGAGCCGCGAGGCGTCCGTGCTCGGCGTCGCCACGGAACAGGTCCGGATGGAGCAGGTCCAGCGACGAGACGTTGAGGGTCGTGGGCACCGCCACCTCAGCCCCCTCCTCGACCAGGCGCTCGGCGAAGTCGAGCGATGCCCTGCCGTGGAACAGGCACGAGTCGATGTGCGCCCCGCTGACGTCGAGAAGCGACTCGGCGCCCAGTGCCTCGGCAAGCCGCACGACGATGCGCATGGCGGTCCGCATCGCCGGACCGCCACCACCGTCCAGTCGGTCCGCGTCCTCAGGGCTGAGCCGCAGTGTCACGCCAGGTCGACCAGAGTTCAGTACAGGATCTTGTCGAAGAACGCCCGGGTGCGCTCGTGCTTCGGGTTGGTGAAGACGTCCTCGGGCGGGCCCACCTCGACGATCTCGCCCTCGTCGATGAACACCAGTCGGTCGGCGGCCGCCTTGGCGAAACCCATCTCGTGGGTGACCACCACCATGGTCATGCCCTCCGAGGCCAACTCGAGCATGACGTCGAGCACCTCCTTGACCATCTCGGGATCGAGGGCCGACGTCGGCTCGTCGAAGAGCATCACCCTGGGGTCCATGGCCAGCGACCGGGCGATCGCCACCCGCTGCTGCTGGCCACCCGACAACTGCCGCGGGTAGGCGTCAGCCTTCTCCGGGATCCCCACCCTGGCCAGTTGGCGGGTGGCGACCTCGGTCGCCTCGGCCCGGCTGCGGCCGCGGACCTTGCGTTGCGCCAGCGTGATGTTCTCGAGGACCGTCAAGTGCGGGAAGAGGTTGAACTGCTGGAACACCATCCCCACCTCGGCCCGCACGTGGTCGAGGTCCGTGCCGACGTCGGTCAGGGTGAAGCCGTCCACGACGACCTCGCCCTCGGTGGGGACCTCCAGCAGGTTGATGCAGCGCAGCACCGTGGACTTGCCCGACCCGCTGGGACCGACGATGACGACCACCTCGCCCTCGGCGATGTCGAGGTCGACGGTGCGCACGGCGTGGATCGTCTTGTCGAACGTCTTGGAGACACCCTGCAGGCTGACCATCGCCATCTCAGCGCTCCCCCTTCCGATCCCTGGTCATCCGGCGCTCGAGCACGCCCAGGAGCATCGACAGCACCAGCGTGAGAACGAGGTAGACGCCCGCATGGCCTGTGGCAGGACCACCGACGACATGGTCTGGCGACGGGTGAGCCCCAGCGACCGGCCCGCCTCGGTCTGGCCGGGCGGGATCGACTGGATGCCGCCCCGGAAGATCTCGGCCATGTAGGCGCCGTAGATGAGGGCCAGGGTCACCGTCGCCCGCATCTGGAAGGAGAGCTCGAGGCCGATCCAGTCGGAGGTCTCGGGGACGACGATGAGCGCCACCGTGAAGATCAGCGGCAGCATCGGGATGCCGCGGATGAACTCGACGTAGGTGCGGGCCAGGTTGCGGACCACCACGTTTCGGGAGAGCTGGCCGATGCCGGCGACGAGCCCGAGGACCAGCGCCATGGCGAACGCCTGGATCGTCGCCACGATCGTGATGCTGAGACCGGGGATGATGCGCTCCCAGGCCAGTGCGTAGTCGTCGCTCTGGACGATCTGGAACGCCATCCAGGCGATCACCGCGCCGATGATGACGCCCCACCAGGGGAACGTGTCCCACCAGGGGCGTTCGTCACTCACCCGCCGGATGGAGCCCGACGCCGAAGCCGACATCGAAACCACCCCCGAAGCCGCCAAGTTCCTCCCGACCTCGTACGACCTCGAGACCTCCGAGCAGACGCTGGCCCACTACGAGGCGTGGGCCGCCACCTACGACGCCGAGATCGGCGACGAGAACCGGTATGCCCAGCCCGAGCGGTGCGCCGCCGCGCTCCGCGCCACCGCCACCGGACCCGACGCCCGCATCCTCGACGTCGGCTGCGGCAGTGGGCTCTCCGGAGTGGCGCTGGCCGACGCCGGCTGGACCGCCATCGACGGCTGCGACCTCTCCCCGGCGATGCTGGCGCTGGCAGCCGAGACCGGCGTCTACACCGAACTCCTCGAGGCGGACCTCGGCGTCTACTCCTTCGGGCAGGTCGGGGCCGACACGCTTCGCGAGGTCCTCCGGGTGGTACGCCCCGGCGGGACGATGGTCGTCGGCCTGAACGACCACTTCTGGGACGAGGGGGGCGTGCCGGCCGAACTGGACGCCATCGAGGCCGATGGCCTGGCCACCATCGAGTTCCGGGAGCACGGCGACCACCTGCCGGGTGCCGGCATCGAGGGTTGGGTCGTGGTCCTGGTCAGAACCCAGGGCTGATCAACTAGCTATCGGCGCGGGGCGGATCCGTCTCGAGGCTAAGACTGAGCGTGTTGCCAGCCGAACCGGCCCTTGATGCAGAGGTGGCCGTGCGTGACCGAGTGGTCCGCCGGTGACGTGACCTTGACGATGCGCTCGTCCTGGACGTGCAGTTCGAGGTTGCAGCCCACACCACAGAACGTGCACACGGTGGTCGAGACGTGCTGCGCCTCCTCGTCCCAGGTGCCCTCCTCGCGCATGTCGTGTTCGGTCTTGAACACGAGCGCCCCGGTTGGGCAGACGCCGATGCAGTTGCCGCAGTAGACGCACGCCGAGTCGGGCAGGCTCACGTCGAACTCGGTCGAGATGTGCGCCCCGAAGCCCCGGCCGGCGGTGGCGATGGCAAAGGTGTGCTGGGCGTCCTCGCCGCAGGCCTCGACGCACTTGTAGCAGAGGATGCAGCGCTCGTAGTCGCGGACGTACAAGTCGTCCTGGACCTTCGGTGGTTGCGCCACGGTGGCGATCTCGGCCTTGTCGCCCATCCGCGACGGGTCGGCGCCGTAGTGCACCATCCAGTCCTTCACCTCGGCGCTGGCCCGGTCGAGTTCAACCGAGGAGGCCAGCAACTCGTACACCATCCGCCGGCTGGTGCGGACCCGTTCGGAGTCGGTCGACACGACCATGCCGTCCTCGGCCTGGCGGGCGCCGGACGGGACCAGCACCCGCGAGTTCTCGACCTCGACGACGCAGACCCGGCAGACGTTGACCGGGGTCAGGTTCTCGGCCCAGCAGAGGGTGGGGGTGTCGATGCCCTCCTGTCGGCAGGCGTCGAGGATCGTCGACCCCTCCGACACGCGGACGGTCTGTCCGTCGATGGTGAGCTCGACGAGCGGACGGGGCGCGGCAACCGGGACGTCGTTCATCGTGAACCCTCCAGCAGTCCGAGGTCGAGGGCGGAGCGCACGGCACCGGCGGCGGTCTGGCCGAGGCCGCAGATGGAGGCGTCGCGCATCACGGCCGCGAGGTCGTCGAGCAGGTCGCGCTCGTCGTCGAGGGAGGCGTCGTCGCGGAGCCTGGCCAGGACCTCCTCCTGGCGGATCGTGCCGACCCGGCAGGGCACGCACTGACCGCACGACTCGTCGCGGAAGAACTCGGCGACCCGGCGGACCGTGTCGACCATGTCGTCCTCCTCGCCGAAGACCATCACGACGCCGGAGCCCAGCGACACGCCAGCGGCCCGTGTGTCCTCGAGGGTGAGCGGGAGGTCGAGCTGCTCGGAGCGCACGAAGAACCCGGCAGCGCCGCCCAGCAGCACGGCGTGCGGCTCGTCGGCGCCGACGACGCCGCCGGCCGCCTCGAGCACGCCGCGCAACGTGATCCCGAACTCGTGCTCGTAGACGCCCGGGCTGGCCACACGCCCGCTGAGGCAGAACAGTCGGGTGCCCGGCGACCGCTCCGTGCCGGTCGCCGCGTAGGCGGCGCCGCCGCCGAGAACGATCGGCAGCACGTTGACCAGCGTCTCGACGTTGTTGATGGCGGTGGGCTCGCCGAACAGGCCGTGGGTGGTCGGGAAGGGGGGCTTGTTGCGCGGCTCACCGCGGAAGCCCTCGATCGAGTTGAACAGCGCCGTCTCCTCGCCGCAGATGTAGGCGCCGGCGCCGCTGCGCAGGTCGATGTCGAAGCGCAGCCCGGACCCGGCGACGTCGCCGCCGAGCAGGCCGGCCGCCCGGGCGGCGTCGATGGCGTTGCGCAGCCGGGCGGTGGCCACCGGGTACTCGCCACGGATGTAGAGCCAGCCCTGCTCGGCGCCGATGGCCGTGCCGGCGATGGTCATGGCCTCCACCAGCGAGAAGGGGTCGCTCTCCATGACCACGCGGTCCTTGAAGGTGCCGGGCTCCGACTCGTCGGCGTTGCACACCAGGTGGCGGGGGCGTCCCTGCTGGTCGGCCACGCCGCGCCACTTGAGGCCGGTCGGGAAGGCGGCACCGCCGCGGCCGGAGAGGCCCGCGGCGGTGACCTCCTCGATGACCCGCTCGGGACCCATCGCGAGCGCCGCCCCGAGCGCCGTGTAGCCGCCGTGGGCCCGGTAGTCGTCGAGGCTCTCGGGGTCGACGACGCCAACGCGGGCCAGCAGGGCGAGGTCCGGCGAACCCGCCTGTGGGGCCGGTGTCGACGGCGTCGAGTCGCTGGACGAGATCGCCACCGCGACCTCGTCCACGCCGCCCGGGGCGACCGTCAGGTCGGCGTCGCCGGTGCGCTGGACGAGCACGGCAGGGCCCCGCTCGCACTGCCCGAGGCAGGGGCTGGCCTTCGCGTGGTGGCCGGCGGCCCGGAGGTCGTCGATGAGGCCGACGGCGCCGAGGGGGCGACAGGCCACGTCGTCGCAGACGTGGACGGTGTCGGCGGCCTCCGGGGGCTCGTGGGTGAAGAGGTGGTAGAAGGTCGCCACGCCCCAGGCCTCGGCGGGCGGCACCTCGAGCTGGCGGCAGGCGTAGTCGAGGCCACCGGGGCTGATCCACCCGGACGCCCGCTGGACGGCGTGCAGGGCGGGCAGCAGCAGGTGGCGCCGCTCACGGGTCCGCGAATGGCCTGCGGCCTTCGGGTCGTGGGCGTCGCTGGTGAGCTTGTTGACGTCGGCCAGTTCGGGGAAGTGGAACGTCGTGAACGCCAGGCCCTTCTGGAGGCTGGCGTCGATGGCGACGGTCATCTCGATGGAGCCCCGGCGGGACGACACCTGGACGCGTTCGCCCGCTTCGACACCGAGTGCCGACGCGTCGGCGGCCGAGAGGTCGAGGGCCTCGCCGGTGCGGATCGGCGAGTTGTACTTGTCGGTCTGGACGCCGGTGTTGTACGAGTCGAGCGCCCGGCCGGTGGTGAGTCGCAGCGGGAACTCCTCGGACAGTTCGTCGACCGGCGGCTGCCACGGAATGCACGAGAACGGCGCCGGGCGGCCCCCCACGGGGTCCTCCCAGAGGCGCCCGTGCAGGAAGGGGCTGCCCGGGTGGTCCTCCTCGGGGCACGGCCACTGGATGCCGCCCTCCTCCTCGATGCGCGCCCACGACATGCCGGTGTGCATCGGCGAGAGCGGCCGCAACTCGTCCCAGAGCTCCTCGGCCGTGGGCCGACCCCAGTCCGGGGCCCCCATGTGCTCGGCCAGGGCGGCGACGATGTCGACCTCCTGGCGGGCCTGGCCGGGCGGCGGGACGGCGGCCCGGGTGCGCTGGACGCGGCGCTCGCTGTTGGTGACGGTGCCGTCCGACTCGGCCCAGCCGAGGGCGGCCGGCAGGACGACGTCGGCCATCTCGGCGGTGCGGGTCATGAAGACGTCCTGGACGACCATGACGTCGAGCCGCTCCATGAGGGCACGGGCGTGGTTGGCGTCGGCCTCGGAGTCGACCGGGTTCTCGCCGATGACCCAGAGGGCCTTGAGTTCGTCGCGGCCCATGGCCTCGAACATCTGGGTGAGGTTCCAGCCGTTGGCAGCGGGAATCGACGTGCCCCAGGCGGCCTCGAACTTGGCCCTCGCCGCATCGTCCTCGACGTCCTGGAATCCGGGCAGCTTGTTGGGGAGGGCGCCCATGTCGCCGCCGCCCTGGACGTTGTTCTGGCCGCGCAGCGGGCAGAGGCCCGAGCCCCAGCGGCCCACGTGGCCGGTGAGCAGGGCCAGGTTGCAGAGCGACAGGACGTTGTCGACGCCGGTGTGGTGCTCGGTGATGCCGAGGGTCCAGAGGATCTGTGCGGTGGGCGCCGTGGCGTAGGCGTGCGCCATCTCGCGGATGGCGGCGGCGGGGACCCCGGTGACCTCTTCGGTGCGCTCGAGCGTCCACTCGTCGACATAGTCGGCGAACTCGTCGAAGCCGGTGGTCGCCCGGTCGACGAAC
>LUMJ01000363.1_pt1 | contig 14551 bp, 17 predicted proteins | sample 729631 | NCBI WGS metagenome assembly LUMJ01 (sample SAMN03860266, study PRJNA289734) | marine metagenome | biome: seawater column; feature: ocean; material: water; isolation source: Red Sea water column Station 22 - depth 500m | place: Saudi Arabia: Red Sea | collected 2011-10-15 | depth 500 m | reverse complement strand
CAAATCACATCCGACTCGCTTTTGGGCTCCATGTCAAGTATTTCCCATCTGAGAAACCAACCGTTTTGGGCTTCTGGGGCATTCCGTCGAGGCCCGGTCGAATTACATGCGCTGAGACGAGCCCCCGGGGGCGCCTCAGCCGACGTCGAGGGCGGCCCGGAAGCCCGCCACCAACTCCGCCACGCCGGCCGGCCCGGCGCCGTCGACCATCCGTTGGACGACGGCGGAGCCGACCACGACCCCGTCGCCTGCCGCCGCCGCCTCGACCGCCTGGCCAGGCGTCCCGACGCCCACGCCGACCAGCACCGGCAGGTCGGTGACCTGCTTGAGTCGGGCGGCGATCACCGAGGCGCTCGCCGCCAGCTCGTCCCGCACGCCGGTCACGCCCAGCAGCCCCACGCCGTAGACGAACCCGCGGGAACGCTCGCAGACCCTGCGCAGCCGGTCGTCGTCGCCGGTCGGCGCCGCCAGCAGGATGGTCTCGACCCCGGCCGCGTCGGCCGCTTCCGCCCACGGACAGGCCTCCTCGAGCGGCAGGTCCGGGAGGATGCACCCCGACACCCCGGCATCGGCCAGCGAGGCGGCGAACCGCTCGAGTCCCGTCCTGAAGGCGATGTTGTAATAGGTCATCACCGCCAGGGGCGCCCCGGCGTCGAGCCCGCGCAGCCCGTCCAGGATCCCCGTGGGCGTGGCCCCCGAAGCCAATGCACGGTCGTTGGCCGCCTGGATGGTGGGGCCATCCATCACCGGGTCCGAGAAGGGGATCCCGACCTCGACGGCGTCAGCGCCGGCGTCGGCCACGGCCCGGAGGGTGTCGGTCCAGTCGTCACCGAGGCCGCCCGTCACGTAGACCACCAGCGACTTGCCGCCGGCGTCCCGCCGGGCCCGCAGGGCCGCCTCCACCGATCCGGGAGCCATCACACCTCCCCTCCCCCGTCGGCCGGGCGCAGCACGTCCATCATCTGGGCGACGTCCTTGTCGCCCCGGCCCGAGAGGTTGAGTAGTACCGACCGGCCCGCCAACTCGCCACGCGCCCGGGACACCCAGGCCAGGGCGTGGGCAGGCTCGAGGGCCGGGATGATGCCCTCGGTGCGGCTCAGCAACTGGAATGCCTCCACGACCTCCGCGTCGGTGACCGCCTCGTAGCGGGCCCGACCCGAGGCGGCCAGGTAGCTGTGCTCGGGCCCGACGCCCGGATAGTCGAGGCCGGCGCTGATCGACTCGGCCTCCAGCACCTGGCCGAACTCGTCCTGCATCAGGTACGACTCCATGCCGTGGACGACCCCGGGAACGCCTCGACCCACAGCGGCGCCGCCGGCCGGTTCGACGCCAACCAGCTCGGTGTCCGCGTCGACGAAACCCGAGAAGATCCCGATTGCGTTGGAGCCGCCGCCGACGCAGGCCGTGACCACGTCCGGCGGGGCGCCGAGCAGCGCCTCGCTCTGTTCCCGGGCCTCGCGGCCCAGCACCTCGTGGAAGGTGCGGACCATCCACGGGTACGGGTGCGGCCCCATCACCGAACCTAGGCAGTAGTGCCAGCACTCCATGTCGAGGAGGGCGGCGGCCGTGGCGGTGGCGACGCCGTGCTGGCCGGCGCCGGTCTCGGCGACGAGGCGGGTCTTGCCCATCCGCTGGGCCAGCAGGGCCTGACCCAGCACGTTGTTGATCTTGTGGGACCCGGTGTGGTTGAGGTCCTCGCGCTTGAGGAGCAGACGGCAGCCCAGTTGCTCGGACAGGTTGGCGCACTCGGTCAGGGGCGACGGCCGTCCCGCGTAGTCGCGCAGGAGGTCGTCGAGGTCGGTGCGGAACGCCGGATCGGCCCAGGCCTCCCGGAAGGCCGCCTCGAGGTCCTCGCAGGCGGGCACCAGCGTCTCGGGGACGTAGCGGCCGCCAAACTGCCCGAAGCGGCCATCGGGCGTCGGCTCAGCGAGCCCCACGGCTCCCCTCCCCCTCTGTCTCGCAGGTCAGTCCCACCGGTGCTCCTCCCAGTCGAAGGGGCGGCGCCCGCCACCCTCGTAGTCCTCGAACGTCACCGAGTGTGCCGCCTCGAGGAAGGCGCGCAGCAGTCGGGGATCCTTGCGCCCCGGCGACGCCTCGACCCCGCTCGCCACGTCGACCCCGAAGGGCCGGACCCGCTCGATGGCCCCGGCCACGTTGTCGGGGTCCAGGCCGCCGGCCAGGAGCATCGGGCGGTTGCTGGGTGCCCCCTCGGCCAGAGACCAGTCGAAGACGGTCCCCGATCCCGGCGTCGGCGAGTCCAGCAGGAGCAGGTCGGCACCGAAGTCGTCGATGCGCCGAAGGTCGGGTGACCCGGCGGGAAGCGCCCGGATCGTGACAGGCACCCGGTCGGCGATCCAACGGCAGGCGTCGGGTGACTCGTTGCCGTGCAACTGGGCCGCACGCAGGCCGATGCCGTTGACGGTCTGGACCACCTTGTCGCGCCCCTGGTCCCGGAACACCCCGACGGTCATCACCTCCGGAGGCAGCTGGCGCACGATGTCCCGGACGGCCTGGGCCGCAACCTGGCGGATGGAGGGAGCGAAGATGAACCCCACGGCGTCCGCCCCGAGGGCCGTGGCGAGGAGGGCGTCCTCCTGGCTCGTGATGCCGCAGATCTTGACGAACACGCTGCGACGCTACCCTCGGTCGGCCGGTGCGGCGGGGGCAGTGCGTAGGCCGGCCACGGCTGCCGCGCGGTCGTCAGCGGTCACCACCGACTCCCCGACCAGGACCGCGTCGTAGCCAGCAGCCGCCAGGCGTCGGACGTCGTCCGGCCCGGTGATCCCCGACTCGGCGACCGAGGGAACCCCGTCCGGGATGGCCGCGGCCACGCGAACCGCACGATCGGAGTCGACCGCGAAGGTGACGAGGTCGCGCTGGTTGACCCCGACCAGGTCGACCTCGACCGCGAGGGCCCGCTCGAGCTCGGCCTCGTCGTGGACCTCGAGCAGCACATCCAGACCGACCTCGTGGGCCAGCACGGCGAAGTCGGCGAGCTCGCTGTCGTCGAGGGCGGCGGCGATGAGGAGCACGGCATCGGCACCCATGATGCGGGCGTCGCAGACGTCGCGTGCGTCGACGGTGAAGTCCTTGCGGAGGACCGGGACGTCGACGGCGGCACGGGCCGACGCCAGGTCGGCGGGCGAGCCGCCGAAGGCCTCGGCGTCGGTCAACACCGACAGGCAGGCTGCACCACCGGCCACGTAGTGGGCCGCGGTCGCCGCCGGGTCGAGGTCGGCTGCCAGGTCTCCCTTGGAGGGCGAGCGGCGCTTCACCTCGGCGATGACCGCCACTTCACCCTCGGGACGACCGGCGATCGCGGCGGCGAAGCCGCGGGCGGGTGCCTCGCCGCGTGCCAGACCGAGGACCTCCTCCAGCCGGCGGGAGTCCTCGGCGGCCGCGGCGCGGTGCGCATCGAGGATCCGGTCGAGGTAGGTGGCCACGGGCCGAGGCTACCCAGCCGCCGGCGACCGACAGCCGGGGGTTTCGGGGATCAGACCGGGGTGAGGTGCACGACAACCGGACCGGCGGGCCCCTCGACCTCGGCAACGTCGACATCGGCGGCCGCGCGTCGCCTCCAGCCGAGGGCGACGAATCCGTCACCGAGCGTCGCGACGCTGGTCAGGTGGCCGATCTCGTCGCCGCCGGCGGAGATGGCGTCGCCGGCCGCCGGTCTCGCCCCCTCCCCCCGAACCCGCACGAGGTGCGTCGGCGTGCCGGCCGCCCGGCTGTCGACCCGGGCCACCAGCTCCTGACCGGTGTAGCAACCCTTGGTGAAGCTGGTCGATCGGCCCACGAGGCCCGTGGCGCCCGGGATGGTGTCTCCGTCGATCTCGCTGCCCATGGCGGGGATCCCGGCCGCCAGCCGGAGCGGCTCCCAGTCATCCGTCGCCGCCGCCCGTGCCACCTCGGGCCCCAGGAGGTCCAGCGCCTCCACCCCCTCCCAGTCCAACGGGATGGCCACGCCACCGGCCGGCGCCTCGCCCTCCGTGGTGCCCCAGAGGGTCACGGCCTGCCAGTCCAGCGGCTCGACCGTGCAGTCGGTGCGGAGCAGGAAACGCCGCAACCGATCGAGCAGCGCACCGCCGTAACCGCCGTCGACGTCGAGGAGGAAGTGCCCCGCTGACCGGCAGGTGATTCGCAACCAGGCGTCGACCTTGCCGGCGGGCTGGAGCACGAAGGTCCAGGCCGAGTCGCCTTCCGCCAGCGCCGCCACATCCTGACTGAGCTGGCCCTGCAGGTAGGCCTCGGCATCGGGGCCGCGTACCGCCAGCACGTCGCGGTCCCGACGGAGTACGACCGGATCCGTCATGTCGCCCTCCGATGCTGGGTCGTCATCGGGAGGACGATGCGCCCATTCACGACGCGGACCCTCGTCGAGCGGTCATCCGGCGTGCCGCCGGGATCGCCGTGAGCAGCGCCCGGGCCTTGTTCTGGCACTCCAGGTGCTCGAGGGCCGGGTCGCTGTCGGCCACGATGCCGGCGCCAGCCTGCACGGACGCGACACCGTCCCTGACCAGCATCGTCCGGATGGCGATGGCCGTGTCGATGTTGCCGGAGAAGTCGAAGTACCCGACCACGCCGGCGTACGGGCCACGGCGGACTGGCTCCAGTTCGTCGATGATCTCCATGGCCCGCACTTTCGGTGCCCCGGACACGGTTCCGGCCGGCAGCGTGGCCCGCAGCACGTCGATCGAGGTGCGCCCCTCGGCCAGTTCCCCAGCGACCTGGCTGGTGAGGTGCATCACGTGGCTGTACCGCTCCAACGTCATCATCTCCTCGACCTGTTCGGTGCCGAAGGTGACGACCCGGCCGACGTCGTTGCGGGCCAGGTCGACCAACATGACGTGCTCGGCCCGTTCCTTGGGGTCCTCCGCCAACTCGGCGGCCATGCGGCGATCCTCCTCCTCGGTGCGGCCGCGGCGGCGCGTGCCGGCGATCGGCCGGGAGATCACCTGGCCGTCGAGGAGTTGAACCATCGGCTCCGGCGAGGCGCCGACGACCGAGAGGTCCCGGTCGCGGAGGAAGTACATGTACGGACTGGGGTTGATCTGGCGCAGCACCCGGTACACGTCGAACGGCTCGGCCCCCAGTTCGACGTCGAAGCGCTGGGACAGGACCACCTGGAAGATGTCGCCGGCGAGGATGTACTCCCGGGCCGCCTCCACTGCGGCCCCGTAGACCTCGGCGCCCATCGTGGAACGCACCTCGGGGGGCTCGTCGTCCGGCGAGGGCGGCAGCATGAGCGGCTCGTCGAGGGGGCGGGCACCGTCGGCGGCCAGCTGTTCGAGCCGGGCGACGGCCTCGTCCCAGCAGGCGTCGAGGGCCTCGTCGTCGGCCCCCTCTGGCACCACCACGTTGGCGACCAGCACCGCCCGCTGGCGCCAGTGGTCGATGGCCACGATCTCACCGATCACGGCCATCACGGCATCCGGAAACCCCTGGTCGTCCGGCGGGGCGTCCGGGAGGTGCTCGACCTCGCGGACCACGTCGTAGCCGAGGTACCCCATCAGCCCGTTGTGGAGCGGGGGGAGGCCCCCGACGTCGGGCGTGGAGTGGAGGTCCAACAGCGCCTCGAGGGCGGCCAGCATCCCGCTGTCGGTCGGCACCCCCGCCGGGAGGTCGCCCTCGACCTGAAGTCGGCCGTCGCGGAGGCGAAGGGTCAGCGACGGGTTGCGGCCGATGAAGGACCAGCGGCCCCAGGTCTCGCCGCGATCGACGCTCTCCAGGAGGAAGCCCTCGCCGTCCCCCACGCACCGGGCGAAGAGGCTGACGGGGGTCGTCAGGTCGGCCAGCAATTCGGCCCAGACGGGGACGACGCTGTGCTCCCCCGCCTGACGGCGGAACTCCTCGCGGTCGGGTGCGGCGACCAGCGCGGCCACGGGCTCAGTCGGTCGGTGCGTCGGGTCCGAAGGCCCGGAAGAAGCAGCTGTACTCGCCGGTGTGGCATGCGCCCCGGCCCTCCTGCTCGACCGCGAACAGCAGCGTGTCGCCGTCGCAGTCGTAGAAGGCCTCCCGGACGTACTGCCGGTCACCGGAACTCTCGCCCTTGCACCAGTACTCCTGACGGCTGCGGCTCCAGAACCAGGTGCGGCCGGTCTCGAAGGTGCGGCGCAGCGACTCGTCGTTCATCCAGGCCATCATCAGGATGCGGCCGGTGCCCTCCTCCTGGACGATGGCGGGGACGAGGCCGTCGGCGTTGAACGCCACGGCGGACAGTTGCTCGTCGGTGACGGCGATGGGGGTGCTCTCGGGCATGGTCAGGCAGCCTACGGGGCGGCCCGCGGCCCCGGTCGTGGATTTCGGCCCCGACTCGGACCGCCGGGACCGCGGTGCCCTCCTACAGGTAGAGGCCGGTACTCCCCTCCTCGAGGCGCGGTGCCGCCACGGCGTGGACGTCGCGCTCTCGGAGGATGATGTAGTCGGTGCCCCGGACCTCGACCTCGTAGCGGTCCTCGGGGTTGAAGAGCACCTGGTCGCCCACCTCCATGGCCCGGACGTTGGGACCCGTGGCGACCACCTCGGCCCATGTCAGGCGGCGGCTCATCTGGGCGGTCGCCGGGATGAGGATCCCACCTGAGGAACGCCGTTCGCCCTCGCCGGTGTCGAGCGCCACCAGGATGCGGTCGTTGAGCATCTTGATCGGAAGGCCCTCGTGGTCGGCGGGGCCGGGCACGGGAGCGAGGCGGGGACTGCTCACGGGGGGAACGGTACCGGCGGCCGTCGGGAACGGCGCAGGTCGGGTCAGGGCGAGGTCAGCCGGCGGCGGGTCGCACCACCACGCCTGCTGCAGCCAGGTGGGCCTTGGCCTCGGCGACCGAGTGCTCCCCGAAGTGGAAGATGGAGGCGGCCAGCACGGCGTCGGCGCCACCCAGGCGGGCACCATCGACGAGGTGGTCGAGGGTCCCGACGCCGCCGCTGGCGACCAGCGGGACGGCGGTGGCGGCGCCGATGGCGCTGAGCATCTCCAGGTCGAAGCCGTCGCGGTCCATCGAGGTCTGGAGGAACTCGCCCGCCCCCCGCTGCTCGGCCTCCACCGCCCAGGCCACGGCGTCCCGGCCCGTGGGTGTGCGACCCCCGTGGGTGAAGACCTCGAAGCCGCTCGGCGCGGACTCACTGCGTCGGGCGTCGATGGCGACGACCACGCACTGGCTGCCGAACTCGTCAGCCAGTTCGGTGACCAGTTCGGGGCGCTCGACGGCCGCCGTGTTGACCGAGACCTTGTCGGCGCCCGCCCGCAGGATGCCGCGGGCGTCCTCGACCGAGCGCACGCCGCCGCCCACGGTGAACGGGATGAACACCTCCTCGGCAGTGCGCCGCACCACCTCCAGGATCGTGTCGCGTGCGTCCGAGGAGGCGGTGATGTCGAGGAAGACCAACTCGTCCGCCCCCTCCCGGTCATAGCGGGCCGCCAACTCGACGGGGTCCCCGGCGTCGCGCAGGCCCACGAAGTTGACGCCCTTGACGACGCGGCCACCGTCCACGTCGAGGCACGGGATGACGCGCACGGTGTGCATCAGCCGCGCCCCCCGGGTTCCCCTGAGGCACCGGCCAGTCGGCCGATGGCGTCGGCCAGGTCCACGGTGCCCTCGTAGAGCGCCCGGCCGACGATCACGCCCGACGGGCGCCGGCCCCCGACAGTGAGGGCGGCGACCCGGTCCAGGTCCGCCGGCTCGCCGATGCCGCCGGACACGACCACGTCGAGGTCCGTGGCGGCCAGGACCTCCCGGTACAGGCCGAGGTCCGGCCCTTCGAGGGTTCCGTCGCGATCGATCTGGGTGATGACGTACGCCTCGGCGCCCCGACCGTCGAACTCCTCGAGGGCGTCCGCCAGGTGGAGGCCGCTCCCCTCGGTCCAGCCGTGAACGGCCACCTCACGGCCGCGGACGTCGAGCCCGACCGCCACCCGGCCGAGGGTTGACACGGCGTCCACCAGGCCAGGGGTGGCGACGGCGGCCGTGCCGAGCACCACCCGCGTCACGCCGGCAGCGAACAGCGCCCGGGCGTCCTCGACGGTGCGCACGCCGCCACCGGTCTGCACGGGCACGTCGACCGCCGCAGCGATGGCGGCCACGACCGGGCGGTTGACGGGCTCGCCGGAGCGGGCGGCGTCGAGGTCCACGACGTGCACCCATGGCGCCCCGGCCGCCACGAAGGCCCGGGCCTGTGCGACGGGGTCGTCCCCGTAGACGGTCTCCTGCTCGTAGTCGCCGAGCAGGAGTCGCACGCAGCGACCCCCGCGCAGGTCGATGGCCGGGAGCAGTTCGGGGCCGCGCTCGAGGCTGTTCACGCCGCCACCGCTGCCACGAAGTTGCCGAGGACCGCCAGGCCGGTGTCGCCGGACTTCTCGGGGTGGAACTGGGTGGCCCACAGCGAGCCGCGTGCCACCGCAGCGCAGAGCGTCCCGCCGTACTCGCAGGTGGCGACCGTGTCGCCGTCGACCGGCGCCGAGTAGGAGTGGACGAAGTAGACCCACGGTTCGTCGCCCAGTTCGGCGAACATGGGGTGGCCGGCGTGACCGGACTCGTGGTCGAGGCGGTTCCACTGCATCTGGGGTCGCTTCACGCCCTCCGGGAGCAGCGCCACGGTGCCCTCCAGCACCCCGAGACCAGCGGTCCCGGGCGACTCCTCGCTTGCGGTGAACAGCAACTGCAGGCCGACGCAGATCCCGAGGAAGGGACGACCCCCTGCTCCGGCGTCGAGCGCTGCGGCCCGGGCCACCTCGGTGAGGCCGCTCGCTTCCAGCGCCTGGCTGCACCGTCCGAAGGCACCGACGCCGGGCAGTACCACGCCGTCGGCCGCGGCGATGTCGGCGGGGTCGGCGGTGAGGCGGGCGTCGGCCCCGACGCGCTGTAGCGCCTTCTGGGCCGACCGCAGGTTGCCGATGCCGTAGTCGAGGACGGCGACCGAGGGGCCCCCTCGGGTCACAGGCTGCCCTTGGTGGAGGGAACGCCCGAGCCCTCGAGGCGGACCGCGTCACGCAGCGCCCGGGCCACCCCCTTGAAGCCGGCCTCGATGATGTGGTGGGTGTTCTTGCCGCGGACCATCGTGACATGGAGGGTCAGGCGGGCCGCCACGGCGATGGCACGCCAGAACTCCTCGACGAGTTGCGGGTCGAACGGCGGGTCGCCGAGGATCTTCTCGCCGGGGAAGTCGACCTCGTAGTGCAGGTAGGGGCGACCTGACAGGTCGAGCGCCACGTCGAGGAGTGCCTCGTCCAGCGGAACGCGCACCGAGGCGAAGCGACGCACCCCGGCCTTGTCCCCCAACGCCTCGTCGAGGGCCTCCCCGATGGCGATGCCGACGTCCTCCACCGTGTGGTGGGCGTCGATCTCGAGGTCGCCGTTGCAGCGCACCCGGAGGCCCATCCCGCCGTGGCGGCCCAGCTGCTCGAGCATGTGGTCGAAGAACGGGATACCCGTCTCCGCGGACACCTCGGCGCCCGTGGCGGCCCCGTCCAGGTCGACCTCGACCTCGATGGTGGTCTCCTTCGTGGTGCGTCGTCGCTCGCCGGTTCGGCTCATGGTTCGGTTCCCTCCGTCGTGTCGTCGAGCACCTCGCCGAGGGCGGCGAGGAAGCGGTCGTTCTCGGCTGCGGTCCCGATCGTGACGCGCAGGCAGCCCTCGAGGCCCTCCCAGGATGCGCAGTTGCGGACCAGGACCGAACAGTCCAGCAGGCCCTGCCAGACGTCGTGACCGGAGCGGGCCTCGGGCCGGAAGAGCACGAAGTTGGCGCCGGAGGGCCATACCCGGAGGGACAGGCCGCCGAGCGCGGCCGTGACCCGCTCCCGCTCGGCGACGAGTGCCGCCACCCGCTCGCCCATCGCCGCCTCGTGGCGGAGCGCCAGCACGCCGGCGACCTGCTTGAGGGCGTCGAGGTGGTACGGGAGCACCACCTTCTCGAGTTCGGCCAGGCACCAGGCGGGTCCCAGCAGGTAGCCCAGCCGCAGTCCGGCGAGGGCCCACGTCTTGGAGAACGTCCGACTCACGACCAGGGGGCGCTCGTCATCGACCAGGTCGACCGCCGAGGAGTCGGCGAACTGGCCGTAGGCCTCGTCCACGACCAGCAGGCCGCCCGACGCATCCAGCGCCTCGAGGGCGGCCGGCAGCACGTCGGCGGCATCGATGGTCCCGGTCGGGTTGTTGGGCGAGCAGAGGAACAGGACGTCGGGTCGCTCGGCGGCAACCAGGTCGCGTACCGCCGCGGCGGTCAATTCGAACTCCTCGCCCCGGCGTCCGGCGACCACACGCGTGCCGGTGGTGCGGGCGATCTGGGCATGCATGGCGTAGGTGGGCTCGAAGACGGCGGCGGTCCGACCGGGGCCGCCGTAGGCCAGCAGCACCGTCTGGAGCACCTCGTTGGAGCCGTTGGCGCAGAACACCTGTTGGGCATCGACGCCGTAGCGAGCCGCCAGGGCACCGCGCAGCTCGCCGGCGGCCCGGTCCGGATATCGGTTGAGCCGAAGGTCCCGCAGGGCGTCGGCGAGCGCGTCGACCCAGCCCTCGGGGGGTGGAAACGGCGACTCGTTGGTGTTGAGGCGGACCTCGACGTCCACCTGCGGCGAGTGATAGCCCTCGAGGGCCGCGATCTCAGGCCGGGCGCTGGGTCGCTCAGGCATCGGTCGCCTCCTCCAGGACGGCCAGCCGACGGCGGACCGACTCGGCGTGGACGTCGAGGCCCTCGGCGCCGGCCAGGGCCACCACGTGGGGACCCAGGTCGGCGAGGGCGTCGGACCCGGCGGTCACCACGTGCAGGTCCTTGGTGAAGTCCGCCACGGTGAGCGCGCCGGAGAAGCGGGCGGTGCCGGCCGTTGGCAGGACGTGGCTGGGTCCGGCCACGTAGTCGCCGAGGGAGGCCGGCGACCACGGGCCACAGAAGACTGCGCCGGCGTGTCGGACCCGGGCGGCGACCTCCTCGGCGCCCTCGACCATGAGTTGCAGGTGCTCGGGGGCGATCAGGTCGGCCACGGCCAGGGCCTGCGCCGGCCCGTCCACCAGGACCGTGTGGCCGGCCACAGCCAGGGTCGCCTCGATGTCCGCCCGGCGCGGCGAGGCCTCGGCAACGGCGGCGATCTCGGCCTCGACCGCATCGGCGACCTCCTCGTCCCAGGTCACCAGCCAGGCCAGGCCGTCCGGTCCGTGCTCGGCCTGGACCACCACGTCGACCGCGACGAAGGAGGGCGGGACGGTGTCGTCGGCCACCACGACGACCTCCGAGGGTCCGGCGAAGGCCGAGGGGACGCCGACCAGTCCGGCCACCTCGCGCTTGGCCAGGGCCACGTAGACGTTGCCGGGCCCGACGACCACGTCGACCGGCCGGACACTCCCGGTCCCGAAGGCGAGTGCGGCGATGGCCTGGGCGCCACCGATCGGGTGGAGTTCGTCGACGCCGGCGATGGCGGCGGCGGCGAGGGTCACGTCGGGCACCCGTCCGTCGCCACCCGGGGGGACGCACACGACGACCTCGTCGACCCCGGCGACCCGCGCCGGGACGGCGGTCATCAGCACCGTCGACGGGTAGGCGGCTCGGCCGCCGGGGACGTAGCAGCCGGCGCGCTCGACCGGCACGGCCCTGGACGAGACGGTCAGGCCACCCCGTGACCACTCGTGGGGTTCGACGACCTGTCCCTCGTGGTGGAGGCGCACGTTCTCGGCAGCCGCTTCCAGTGCGGCGCGGACGGGCGGCTCGACCCGGTCGAGGGCGGCGGCCAGGTCGTCGGCCACGATCGACAGGGACGTGGGGCGGACGCCGTCGAAGCGCTCCCCCAACTCGAGGAGGGCGGCGTCGCCCCGTTCGCGGACGTCTGCGACGATGGCGCGCACGGCCTCGACGGGTCCCTCGCCGTCGACGACGGGGCGTGGGAGTAGGCCGGAGAGGTCGCCCTCGTGGCCGCGCAGGTCGAGTCGCCGGAGCACCCGGCCACGCTACCGGTCCGACCGCGACGGCTCCCCGGTGGTTTCCGGGGCCGAGGCCACCGGGTGGCGTCCCGCACGCCGCTGCAGCAGACTCCCGCCATGGCCCCCGACCCGGCGACACCAGCGCCGTCGCCCTCTGACGCCGACCTCTCCTCGGTGACCGGCCAGATCGACGCCCTGCTGACCTGGGTGGAGGAACTCGTGGGCACCCTCGACTCGGCGGACCGCACCGGCGACGTCGCCGGCCTGCTGGAGGTCGAGCGCCACCTCCGAGGCGCCCGACGGGAACTGGACCGGGTCCGCCGCCGACTGCGTTGACGCGTGGCCCGGACCCGGACGAGCGTCGGGACCGATACCGCGGTGGGTACGGGGCGAAAAAGGGCTCGACGCCCTTCAGAGAAGGGCGCCGAGCAGCGAGGTGGGTGGCGGGACCCGTTCCTCGCGGGCCGGGTGGCGGGAACCCGGCGAGGCGAAACCTACCCCAACTCCGAAAGCCCGTAAAGAAGTCGGAAGTGAGATTTTCCGCTGAGTCAACCGGGCGGCATCTGTCCACCCACGATGCGGCCACCGCGACCCGGGCGGCTCAGACCTCCGAGGCCGGGCAGAAGTCGTTCAGGACGCACTCCCCGCAGCGCGGCCGACGGCTCGGACACACCCGCCGCCCGTGCAGGATGAGGCGCATCGAGAAGTCGCCCCGGTCGTGGGCCGGGACCATCGGGTTCAACTCGAATTCCACCTTCACCGGATCCGTCTCCTCGGTGAGGCCCAGGCGACGCGAGAGTCGCCCGACGTGCGTGTCGACGGGCAGGCCCGGCAGGCCCAGTGCCACGCTGCGGACGACGTTGGCGGTCTTGCGTCCCACGCCCGGCAGCGAGGTCAGGTCGGCCATGCCCCCCGGGACCTCGCTGTCGTAGGCCTCGACCAGGCGCTGCGCCATCCCCAGCAGGTTGCGTGCCTTGCTGGCATAGAAGCCGGTCGAGCGCACGACCTCCTCCAATTCGGCGGGCACCGCCCCGGCCAGGTCCTGTGGCGTGGGATACCTGGCGAACAGCTCCGGCGTCACCATGTTGACCCGCTTGTCGGTGCACTGGGCCGAGAGGATCGTCGCCGCCAGCAACTCGTAGGGGTTCCGGTGCGTCAGTTCGCACTCGGCGTCCGGATACTCCTCGGTGAGACGGCGGTTCGCCTCGCGCGCCCGGCCTGCCGGTGAACGTGGTCTTCCCATACGTCCGAAGGTACCGCCATGCCGGGGACGGGCCTGCCCCGAGCCGGCGCCGCCCCCACTCCCCGATCCGGGCCCCGGTAGCCTCGCCGGCGATGGCAACCGAATCCGACCGCCTCGAGGTCTCCGACGGCACCGACACCGCCGTGCTCACCGCATCGCGCAACGGCTGGCGGGTCGACCTCCGGGTCGAGGACGATGACGACGTTCGCCGGCAACGACTCCTCGAGGCCGCCACGCAAGCCGTCATGATCGACGGCGGCGGCCGCTTGGAGTACTGGGTCGAGGACGCCGACGCCTCGAGCAACCGGGTCCCGTTGGCGGCCGGCTTCACCCCCTGGCGCGACCTGTGGTGCCTCGAGCGGCCTCTCCCTGCGCCCGACACGGACCTCCAGACCCGCCCCTACACGCCCGCCGACCTCGAGGCGTTCCTCGAGGTCAACAACCGGGCCTTCGACTGGCACCCCGAACAGGGCGGGATGACCCCCGACGAGGTCGCCCAGCGCACCGGCGAGCCCTGGTTCGATGCCGACGGCTTCAGACTCCTCGAGGACGAGGCCTCGGGCCGCCTGGCGGGCTTCTGCTGGACGAAGGTCCATGACGACCGGAAGCCTCCCGCCGGCGAGATCTACGCCATCGCCGTCGACCCCGACTTCCACGGCCAGGGCCTGGGCCGACCCCTCGTGCTGGCCGGGCTGGCCTGGCTGGCAGGACGCGGCCTGCGCCACGCCATGCTCTACGTCGAGTCCGACAACATGCACGCCAACCGCATCTACGAGGAACTCGGCTTCCGCCGGGCGGCCACCAACCGCGCCTTCCAGCGCATCGTCCGGTGAACGGGACGGCCGTGGGCCGGCTCCCGAGCTCCTGCTACGACCACGACCACAGCGCGCTCGAGGCACTCCTCACCGATCTGCTCGGCGCCGCACCCGGCTACCGGCTCGACCAGCTCTGGCAGGGCCTGTACGACGGCCTGCTCGACCTGGCGGCGATCACCACACTCCCCGCCAGCCTGCGCTCCGACCTGGCCGAACGGCTCCCGGCGGGCCTCGTCGAGGAGGCCCGCTCGGTCGGCGACGGGGGTGAGACCACCAAGTGGCTGTGGCGACTCGCCGACGACGCCCTCGTCGAGACCGTCCTCATGCACTACGCCGACCGCTCCACCGTCTGCGTCAGCACCCAGTCGGGGTGCGCCATGGCCTGCGGCTTCTGCGCGACCGGACAGATGGGCTTCGACCGGCACCTCACGACCGGCGAGATCGTCGAACAGGTCGTCCGCGCCCAGCGCCAGGCTGGGGAACGGCGCGTCTCGAACGTGGTGTTCATGGGCATGGGTGAGCCCCTCGCCAACTACGACCGCACCTGGGCCGCGGTCGAACGCCTGCACGAGGCCCTCGGCCTGTCGGCCCGACAC
>LUMJ01000794.1_pt1 | contig 14621 bp, 12 predicted proteins | sample 729631 | NCBI WGS metagenome assembly LUMJ01 (sample SAMN03860266, study PRJNA289734) | marine metagenome | biome: seawater column; feature: ocean; material: water; isolation source: Red Sea water column Station 22 - depth 500m | place: Saudi Arabia: Red Sea | collected 2011-10-15 | depth 500 m | reverse complement strand
GTGCCGAACGGGCCGAGGCGGGTACCGAGTGCCAGGACGACGTCGGCGTCGGCGATGAGCTTCATGGCGGCCTTGGAGCCCTGGTAGCCGAGCGGGCCGCACCACTGCGGGTGGCTGGCGGGGAACGAGTCGTTGTGGAGGTACGAGTTCACGACCGGGCAGCCCAGGCGCTCGGCCAGCTCGATGGTCTCGGCCACCGCATCGCCCATGACGACGCCGCCGCCGGAGAGGAGGACCGGGAACTCGGCGGTGGCCAGCAGGTCGGCGGCTTCGTCGAGGCTCTTCTCGCCACCGGCGCCCCGCTCGATGCGGATGGGCTCGGGGATGTCGACGTCGATGGATCCGTAGAAGCGGTCGCGGGGGATGTTGAGCTGGGTCGGACCCATTTCGAGGACCGCCCGGTCGAAGCAGCGGGCGGTGATCTCGGCCATGCGGTTCTCGTTGACGATGTGGCCCTGGTACTTGGTGAACTCCTCGAACATGGGGAGCTGGTTGGCCTCCTGGAAGCCGCCCAGGCCGATGCCCATGGTGCCCGTCTCGGGGGTGACGATCACGACGGGGCTGTGCGCCCAGAAGGCGGCGGCGATGGCGGTCACGCAGTTGGAGATGCCGGGGCCGTTCTGGCCGATGACGACGCCGTGGCGTCCAGTGACCCGGGCGTACCCGTCGGCCATGTGGGCGGCGCCCTGCTCGTGGACGACCGGAACGAGGCGGATCCCGGCCGGGGTGAAGATGTCCATGGCGTCCATGAACGCCGAACCCATGATGCCGAAGGCGGTCTCGACGCCGTTGGACACCATCGTCTCGACGAAGGCCTCGCTGGGGGTCATGCGGGTCATGGGGTACTCCTCGGACAGGCGAATGTGGCGCATGGATTCATGCACCGGCGAGTGAGAGTCTATAACGGATTTGGAAGAGTGTCTAGATCGATGTTTCGTGTCGGTGCGGTCCGGGCCGTGCCCACCGACTGGCCACGTGCACCGGAGTGGACGGCCGGCATCGACGCCATGTCCGTCGACTACGCCCACACGCCGGCCGACGCCGGCGACTCGACCATCGAGGCGTCCCCTTGCGCGGGATGCCGGGCCACGAGCCTCTGTTGACTGCTGCACCCGGTGATCGGACCGGCGATACGGCGCAGCGCCGGCAGCCAGATGGACGCCCTGAAGGCCACCGCCGAAGTCCGACACGACCGCTTCCCCCGGCGGAGCCGCACCGGGTCGGCTGGCACCCGCACCGCCCAGCGCATACCGTGCGCCGGACAGGGGGTGCACCGAAATGACCGCCTCGAGGCGAACGGGGGGCACGGGAGGCTGGGACGACCTGGCCTGCCGGATCTGGCTCCCCGACGAGGCCAGACCACCGCGGCTGCACCTGCTCGACCTCGACAACCTGCACGTCGGCACGACCCCCGACCTGGAGGACATCGATCGCATCCGCGACCTCTACGAACCATTCCTCGGTGCCGACGACCTGGGCTGTGTGGCCGCCAACCACGCTCCCCGCCTCGTCCCTGGCGCCTCCAGCATCCGATCGTTTCGCATACACGTCGACGCTGGCGCCCGTTCACCGTCCGACTGGCCCAGGGCGCCGACGGCGCCGACCTGAAGCTGATCGAGGAGGCCCGCCACCACCTCGGCCGCCAGGGCCTCCGCCAGCGTGCAGGTGCGCTGCCCGGCGGGAACGCCTCGACCTCGAGGACGTTGCGCCTCAGGCGTGGGTGCGGGTCTTGTCGGGGTCGAAGAAGGGGATCCGCTCGACGGTCGCCGTCCAGGTGGCGTCCTCGCCGACCACCTCGAGGGCCGTGCCGGGGGCGGCGGCCGACGGGGCCAGGTGCACGAGGGCCAACGACTTCTGCATGCGGTGCGACCAGCCGGGGCTGTTGACCACGCCGACGTCGGCGCCGCCGGCCCGCAGGATCTCCTCGCCGGCGACCATGTCGTCGTGGTCGATCGAGATGCCCGCCACGACGTGGCGCTCCTCGCCCTTGGTGGCCATGGCGGCCTCTTGGCCACGGAACCCACCGGCGGCGGCCAGCGACCAGCCCAGCCCGGCCTCCCACGGCGTGTGCTCGTCGGTCATGTCGTAGCCGTAGAAGAGCAGGGCGGCCTCGATCCGGACCTTGTCCAGGGCCGTGAACGAGCAGGGCATCACGCCCATCGACTCGCCGTGGCCGAGGATCTGGTCCCAGACGTCGCCGACGGCGTCGGCGCCGACGAAGACCTCGTAGCCCCGCTCCCCCGAGTAGCCGGTGCGCGAGATGGTGCAGGCGTGGCCGAACAGCTCGGTGTCGACCTGGTGGAAGTACGGGACGGACGCCAGGTCGGCCGGGGTGTGGGCGTCGAGCAGTTCGAGCGACCTCGGGCCCTGGAGCGAGAGGTCGTGGAGGTCGTCGTCGAGCTCGATCGACACGTCGCGTCCGACGCCCGACTCCTGGAGCCGCTCCATGCTCGAGCCCGAGCCGTGGACGAACAGCCAGTGGTCGCCCATGTTGGCCACGATGGCGTCGTCGGCGACGGTGCCGGCGTCGGTGAGGACGGCGCCGTAGGCCGACTGGCCGGGGCCGACGCGGGTGAGGTCGCGGGTGGCGACGTGGTCACAGACGGCGCCGGCGTCGGCGCCGCGCACCCGGACCTTCTTGAGCGGCGACATGTCGAACAGGCCGGCCGCCTCGCGGATGGCGTCGTGCTCGTCGCAGGCGTCGGTCGAGTACTCCCAGGCGGTCCCCATGCCGTTCCAGTCCTCGAGGCCGGAGCCCAGGGCGGTGTGGCGGCTGGCGAGCGCCGAGGTGCGGGACAGTTCTTCGGTCATGTCGTGGTCCTTGTCTCGTGGCGGGTGGGTCGGTCGGGTCGGGGAGTCAGTACCAGGCGTCCTCCATCGACGCCTTCCGGTCGGCCACGAAGGCCTGCAGGTCGGCGTCGACGGACGGGTCGATGGGCGGTGGCTCGTAGTCGGCCAGCATCTGCTTCCACTGGCGGTTGGCGCGCTGGGCCATGTCGAGGCCGCCGTCCTCGGTCCACTGCTCGAACGAGGAGGTGTCGGGGGCGAGGCCGGCCAGCATCCGGTGGAGCATGCCGAGGTGGTCGGCGTCCATCACGAACTTCTCGTAGCCGATCGTGAGCCCACCCTCGAGCCAGCCGGCGGCCTGGTGGACGAAGTTGGCGCCGGCCAGCACGGCGGCGTCCATGGCGTCGGCGGACTCCTGCATGGCCTGGGCGTCGGTGGTCTTGGAGGCGGTGTAGTGGCCGCCGCAGCGCACGGGCAGGCCGACCCGGCGCGCCAGCTGGGCGATGGCGTAGGTGGCGAGGTCGGCCTCGGGGGTGCCGAAGGTGGGGGCGCCGGTCTTGAGGTCCATGGTCGTGAGGAAGTTGCCGTAGACCATCGGCGAGCCGGGCCGGACCAGCTGGCTGAGGGCGATGCCGACGAGGGCCTCGGCGTGGGCCTGGGCGATGAGGGCGGGCTGGGTGACGGGCCCCATGGCGCCGCCGATGATGAACGGCGAGATCACGCACCCCTGGTTGGCGCGGGCGTAGACCTTGAGGGCGCCGGACATGACGTCGTCGAAGACGAGTGGCGAGTTGACGTTGATGTTCCCCTGGATGACGCAGTCCCGTTCGAGCCGGTCGGCCCCGAAGACCAGCCGGGCCATGGCGAGGGAGTCCTCGGCGCGTTCGGGGGCGGTGACCGAGCCCATGAGCGGCTTCGTGGACCAGCGCAGGTGGGCGTAGGCCATGTCGAGGTGCCGCTTGTTGACCGGCACGTCGACGGGCTCGCAGATGGTGCCGCCGGAATGGTGCAGCCACGGCGAGGCGTAGGTGTGCTTCACGAAGTTCTCGAAGTCGGCGAGGGTGGCGTAGCGGCGGCCCTGGTCGAGGTCGGCGTCGCCGAGCAGTTCGTAGGTGGGGATGCGCCGTCGTGGCTGGCCCGTCTGAGCGATGGGCGCGGCCCGCTCGGCGGTGCGCGCGGCGCGCCCGCCTCGGCGGCGCTCCGGGGCTGGCGTCGTTGCCCTACCCATGTGGTAATCATGAACCCGGTGACAGGTGCTGAAAACCGTCTCCTTGGTAGCTATAGCATCACCTGTGGTTATGGCATCTGGATCACCGGAATCGGGCCCGTGAGGCCGCTGGTCGCCCGCACGGGCCGCCTGCACCGCCTCGCCGTCTTCGAGGCGGCCGCCCGCCTCGGCACCTTCACGGCCGCCGCCCGCGAGCTCGGCATGACCCAGCCGGCGGTCACCAAGCACCTTCGGGCCCTCGAGGCCAGCCTCGGGCTGGCCCTCTTCGACCGGAGCGCCAACCGGGCCACCCTCACCGAGGCCGGCCGGCGGCTCCACGAGTCGGCCGACCTGGCCTTCTCCTCGGTCGAGTCCGAGCTCGACCGGATCGACGCCCGAGGTCGTGGTGCCGGTCGCGGCGCCGGGCGTCGCCGACGAGTACGGCCTCCATGCCGACAGCCCGGCCGATGCGCTCCTCGGAGTCACGCTCCTCCACCTCGATCCCACGGACCGGCCGTGGATGTCGTGGGCGGGATGGTTCACCCACCAGGGGCTGGCGCTCCCCGAGCCCACCCGTGCGGTCATCTACAACAACTACGCCCTCGTCCTGCAGGAGGCGCTGGCAGGGCGGGGCGTCGCCCTGGCGTGGCGGCACCTCATCGACGACTGGGCCGACCAGGGCCACCTCGTCCCGGTGGGGCCCGAGGCCCCCTCGACGTCGACGGGCTACCACCTGGCCTGGCCGGCCGACCGGCACACCGAGGCGGTCAAGCGCCTCGAGGCATGGCTGACCGACCTGGTCGCCGCCGACGACTGAGCCCGGCGGGGTCGACCGGCCACGTCTGGGGGATGATGGGCCGATGCCCGCCGCGATGCTCCTCATGTTCCCCGGCCTCGAGGGGGCGGGGGCTGCCCGCCGCTCGACGCCGGGCGCCTCGACCGGCTCCCGTCGCTGCGCCTGGTCGCCCACGCCGCCGGCACCGTTCGGGGGCTCGTCACCGACGAGCTCTGGGAACGCGGGATCACGGTCACGTCGGCCGCCGCCGCCAATGCCGTCCCGGTCGCCGAGTTCACGTTCGCCGCCATCGTGATGGTGGGCAAGGACGTGTTCGGCATCCGGGACCGCCACCGGAACGCACGCGGAACGTCGGTGGTCGTCGACCACAGCGCGATCGGCAACCGTGGCCTGCGCATCGGGATCATCGGCGCCTCGACCATCGGGCGCCTCGTCATCGACCGGCTCCGGACCCTCGACGTCGAGGTGGTCGTGTCCGACCCGTACCTGGACGCCGACGGGGCGGCGGCGCTCGGCGTCCGCGCCGTCGACCTCGACGAACTCCTGGCCACGTCCGACGTGGTGTCGGTCCACGCCCCGGCCCTACCGGGCACCAGGCACCTGCTCGACGCCGACGCCCTGGGCCGGATGCGGGACGGCGCCTGGCTGCTCAACACCGCCCGCGGCAGCCTGGTCGACGCCGCCGCCCTCGAGGCCGAGCTGGTGTCGGGCCGCCTCAGCGCCCTGATCGACACGCCCGAGCCCGAGCCGCTGCCCGAGGCGTCGCCGCTCTACGACCTTCCGAACGTGGTGCTCACGCCCCACATCGCCGGCTCGCTCGGCAACGAGGTCGGCCGCCTGGGCGAGCTGGCGGTCACCGAGGTCGAGCGGTTCGTGGCCGGCCAGCCGCCGCTCCACCCGGTCACGCAAGCCGACCTGGACCGGATCGCCTGATGACCGCGGCGGGCCTCTGCTCGATCACGTTCCGGGACCTCCCGGTCGACGAGATCATCGACGCGGCGGCCGCCGCCGGACTGGCGGGCATCGAGTGGGGCGCCGACCGGCACGTTCTACCGGGCAGCGACGCCGCCGCAGTCGCCGCACGCTGCGCCGACGCCGGCCTCGAGTGCCCCTCCTACGGCACCTACCTCCTCGCCGGGACCGGGCTGCCGACCACGGACTCACCGTGTCGCTCGAGTTCCACCCCGGCACCCGGACCGAGACCGCCGCCTCGACCCTCGAGGTCCTGGCCGGCGCCGCCCGGCCGAACCTGTTCACCTACTGGCAGCCCGATCCCGCGCTGGCGGCCAGCGCGGCCATCGCCGAGCACGCCCTCGTCGCCGGCGACCGGTCGCACCTGCACGTGTTCGCCTGGGGGCCCGGCGGGTTCGCCGACCGGCTCGCCCTCGCCGACGGCGCCGACCTGTGGCGACCGGTCCTGGCCACCGAACCCGCCGGACGCTGGACCGGCCGGCGCTGGGCGTTCCTCGAGTACGTCCCCGACGACGACCCGGCCTGCCTCGCCAGCGAGGCCGACACGCTCCGAGCCTGGATCGAGGAGGCCGGCGATGCCTGACCCCCGCGCCAACCCGCTGGCCGGCAACCCGCTCGCCACCCGAGACGACGTCCAGCAGGCGGTCCGCGACCTCGTCGAGCCGATCCTCCCCCACCTCAGCCCAGGCGGTGCCCGGGCCCGGCTGGGCAGCGGCGCCGCCCTCTTCCCGCAGCGGGTCGCCGAACTCGAGGGCTACGCCCGGCCGCTCTACGGCATCGTGCCGCTGGTCGCCGGCGGCGGCCGGTTCGACCACTGGGACCGCTGGTGCGAGGGGCTCGCCAACGGAACCGACCCCTCCCACCCCGAGTACTGGGGCCCCGTCGCCGGCGACACGGACCAGCGCATGGTCGAGATGGCTGCCATCGGCTGGGCCATGGCGGCCGCCCCGGCGCACTACTGGGAGCCGCTCGACGACCCGGTCCGCGAGCGGGTGCTGGCCTGGCTGGACGGCATCGACCGGTTCGACCCGGCCCCCAACAACTGGCAGTTCTTCCGCCTGCTCGTGCACCTGGGCCGCGAGCGGGTCGGGGCGCCCGGCGACGCTGCGGCGGCAGAGCGGTCGACCGGGATGATCGAGGACTACCACCTCGGTGACGGCTGGTACCGGGACGGCATGACCGGCAACGTCGACTGGTACCTGCCGTTCGCGTTCCACACCTACGGGCTGATGATCGCCGCCTCCGGGCTGGGCGACCGCGAGGCCGCCGACCGCTACGTGCAGCGGGCCCGTGCGTTCGCCCCCGACTTCGCCGAGTGGTTCGCCCCCGACGGCGCCTCGTTCGCATACGGCCGCAGCCAGACCTACCGGTTCGCCCAGGGCAGCATGTGGGGTGCGCTGGCGGCCGCCGACGTCGAGGCGCTCCCCTGGGACCGGGTGCGCGGCCTCTCGCTGCGGCACCTGCGATGGTGGTCGCAACAGGCCATCTCGGACCGGGACGGGGTGCTGTCGATCGGCTACGCCTACGACAACCGACGCCTCGCCGAGGGCTACAACTCGGCCGGGTCCCCGTACTGGGCCATGAAGGCGTTCGGCGCCCTGGCGGCACCGGCCGACCACCCGTTCTGGACCGCAGACGAGGCACCGCAGCCGCCGCTGTCGGCGCCGGTCGACCAGCCCCACGGCGGGTTCGTGGTCGACCGGGACGACGACCACGTGGTGGTGCTGTCGGGCCGCCGGTCGCCCACGTTCGCGTTCCTCGAGCAGAACGCCGCCAAGTACGGGAAGCTCGCCTACTCGTCGCGCTTCGGCTTCTGCGGCGAGGTCGAGTTCCCCTACGCCGACCTCGGCACCGACTCGACGGTCCGGGTGTCCGACGGGGAGGCAACGCACACACGCTGGAACGTCCAGGACGCCTTCGTCGAGGACGGCATGGTCTGGTCGCGGTGGCGACCCTTCGACGACGTCGTGATCGACACGGTGCTGTGCGGGGGCGCACCCTGGCACCACCGTGTCCACCTGGTCCGGACCGACCGGGCGCTGACCGTGGCCGACTCGGGCTTCGCCGTCGCCACGGACTCGCTCCGGTTCGGCAGCGACCTCGCCGACGAGCAGGGCGACGGGCGGGTGCTACTCCGGACCGGCGACGCCGCGTCGGGCATCCGCGGCGACGGGGAGGGCTCGGCCCGGCCACTGCCCCCGAACGCCGGCACGACGTTCCCGCACACCGCCATCCCGGTCCTCACCTCCACGCTGGAGCCCGGCGAGCACCTGCTGCGCCGGAGCGTCCTCGGGACGGGCGACCAGACGGGAACCGCCTGGGACGAACCGCCCGCCATCCCGGAGGCGGCCGTCGAACTGCTCGAACGCGAACGCGACCGGGTGGTCGAGGCGCCGGCCGCCGACCCGCAGGTCGACCTCTTCCGGCGGCGGCGCTCCGCCGGCGACTGATGCCCGACCTGCCCCACCCCGGTGCCGCCGTCCGCCCACGGCGCACGATCACCGGCATGTCGGCGATCCTGCTGCCGTTCACCGACGGGGGCGACGTCGACTGGGCGGGCTTCGCCGCCCACGTGGAGCGCACCGCCGCCGCCGGGCTCACGCCGGGCGTCAACATGGACACCGGCTACGTGCAGCTCCTGGACGACGCCACCAAGGAGGAGGTGCTGGCGACCACCGCCCGGCACTGCGACGCCTTCGTGGCCGGCGCCCACGTCGACGACCGGCCCGACGACGCCTTCGCCGACGACCGCTACGCCCGTGAGCTCGACCGCGTGGCCGGCCACGGCGGCACCCCCGTGGTGTTCCCCTCGCACGGCCTCAACGCCCTCGAACCCGACGACTGGGTGGCGGCCCACGAGCGGCTGGCGGTCGGCTGCGACCGGTTCATCGGCTTCGAGCTGGGCCCCATGTTCGTGCCCTACGGCCGCATCTACCCGCTCGAGGCCTACCGCGGGCTGCTCGGGATCCCGGCCTGCGTCGGGGCCAAGCACTCCTCACTCCAGCGGGAGCCCGAGTGGGACCGGCTGGTGCTGCGCGACGAGGTACGCCCGGACTTCCACGTGTTCACCGGCAACGACCTGGCCATCGACATGGTCGTCCACGGATCCGACTACCTGCTGGGGCTGTCGACCTTCGCCCCGGACGTCTTCGCCGAACGGGACCGCTGCTGGGCCGACGGCGACGAGGAGGGGTTCCGACGGCTCAACGGCCTCCTCCAGGAGTTGGGCGACCTCACGTTCCGCGACCCGGTGCCCGGCTACCGGCACAACGCCGCCCAGTTCCTGAAGCTGCGCGGCTGGATCGGGTCCGACCACGTCCCGGACGGCGCCGTCCGCCGCCCGGACGACGACCTGGCGGTCCTCGGCGACCTGGGCCGGCGGATGGGGGTGCTGGCCTGATGGCCGTCACCCAGGTGCGGCGGCTGAAGGAGGCGGACGAGTTCAGAGCCCACCTGGCGGGCCTCGGCGTCGACCTGCCGTTCGACCCGGTGGTCGATCCAGCAGGCACGCTGGCCCGGCCGATGAGGATGCGGGATGGGACGGCCGGTGAGTTGGTCGCCGGCAACCGCTGGTGCGTGCTGCCGATGGAGGGCTGGGACGCCACGACCGACGGCCGGCCCACCGACCTGGTCCGGCGCCGCTGGACCCGGTTCGGCGGGAGCGGCGCCAAGCTGGTGTGGGGCGGTGAGGCGGTGGCCGTGGTCCCCGAAGGGCGGGCCAACCCGAACCAGCTCTGCATCGGCCCGACCTCGACGGACGACCTGGCCGGCCTCCGGCAGGTGCTCGTCGACGCCCACACGGAGCGCTTCGGGACCGCCGACGACCTGCTGGTCGGCCTGCAGCTGACCCACTCGGGCCGCTGGGCGCGCCCCGACGGCGGCCACGCCCCGCGCACCGCCTACGCCCACCCGGTCCTCGACGGACGGGTCGGCGCCGGCGCGGCGGACGTCATCGACGACGGCGAGCTCGAGGCCCTCTCGGACCGCTTCGTGGAGGCGGCGGTGGTCGCCCACGCCGCCGGCTTCGCCTTCGTCGACGTGAAGGCCTGCCACGGCTACCTGCTCCACGAGCTGCTGTCGGGCGTCGACCGGCCCGGACCGTTCGGCGGCGACCTCGAGGGCCGCTCGCGGTTCCTGTGCCGGACCATCTCGGGCATCCGGGACCGGGTACCCGGCCTGGCCGTCGGCGTCCGGCTGAGCACCTTCGACCTCGCCCCGCACGTGCCCGGGCCGAACGGCACGGGGGTCGCCGAGGCGGGCGTCCACCACGCGTTCGGCGGCGACGGCACCGAACCGGAGGGCCACGACGAGGTCGACCGGCTGCTCGCGGTGCTCGCCGACCTCGGGGTCGGCACGGTGTGCGTGACCGCCGGCAGCCCCTACTACTGCCCGCACGCCCAACGGCCCGCCTTCTTCCCGCCGTCAGACGGCTACCTCCCACCCCGCGACCCGCTCGTCGACGTGGCCCGCCTGGTCGGGGTCGCCGCCGAGCTCAAGGCCCGCCATCCCGACCTGGCCGTCGTCGGCTCCGGCTACTCGTACCTCCAGGAGTGGCTGCCGAACGTGGCCCAGGCGGTCGTCGGCGGCGGGGGCGCCGACTCGGTCGGCATCGGCCGCATGGTGCTCTCCTACCCGGACCTGCCGGCCGACGTGCTGGCCGGCCGGCCGCTCGACCGGCGCCGGCTCTGCAGGACGTTCAGCGACTGCACGACCGCCCCGCGCCACGGGCTGGTGTCGGGCTGCTTCCCGTTGGACGACCACTACAAGGCCATGCCGGAGCGGCTCGAGCTGACCAGGGTGAAGCGCGAGGCCGAGGCCGCCCGGGGCGGCCGGCGGCGCTGAGCCCGTCGAACACGGTTCCCGCGTACAGTCTGGGGATGCCCGAAATCCGGCGCCTGCTCGACGCCAACCGCGCCTACGTCGATGACCACCACGGCTTTGACGGTCCGCGACCACGTCGCCGGATCGCCATCGTGACGTGCATGGACGCCCGCATCGACGTGTTCGCCGCCCTCGGCCTCGAACTGGGCGACGCCCACGTGATCCGCAACGCCGGCGGCCGGGTCACCGACGACGTGCTGCGCAGCCTGGCACTCTCCAGCCACGCACTCGGCACCACCTCGGTCGTCGTCATGCAGCACACGCGGTGCGGCCTCGCCGGGGTGTCCAACACCGAACTCGAGGAGGTCACCGGGGCGGGCATCGAGTTCTTCGTCATCGACGACCACGTCGAGGCCCTCCGTTCCGACCTGCAACGCATCCGGGACACCCCGTACCTGGGGGTGTTCGACGAGGTGGTCGGCTTCGTGCTCGACATCGACACGGGCGCGGTCACCGAGGTCGTCGACACCTGACCCTCGACTCGTCGCCCCCTCCCCAAGTGGCATGGGGACAGCCTCGTGTCACGAACCCGAACAGGCCTGCGCCCGACGATTCAGTAGGGGCGGTCGCCGACGACCGTGACGCGCTCGACGGTGCGGGTCTCGGGCCAGAAGTCGTCGGTGGCGAAGTGCTGGACCGCCCGGTTGTCCCACATCACGAACGTGTCGACCTGCCAGCGGACGCGGCACTGGACGCTCGGGTCGAGGATCGCCCGCTCCAGCCGGTTGATGATCGCCTCGCTCTCCTCGTCGTCGACGCCCTCGACGTGCGAGGTGAACTGGCGGTTGGTGTAGATGCCCCGGGCGCCGGTCTCGGGGTGGGTTCGGATGACCGGGTGGCGGGCCGGCGGGTAGGTGGCCCGCATCTCCTCCATCTTCTCGGGCGGCACGCCCCTGCCGAAGGTCTTGACGAAGTCGTGGACGGCGACCTTGTCGTCCACCCGGTCCTTCCAGTCGTCGGGCAGGCGCTCGTAGGCGGCCGCCGTGTCGGCGAAGCAGGTGTCGCCCCCGGCGGGCGGGATCACGACCCCGCGCAGGATCGAGCCCATGGACGGCTCCTCCCGCCACGTCACGTCCGAATGCCAGGTGTTTGCGGCGACCAGGCGCTCGGGCTTCGAGGTGATCTGGACGATCTCGTCGTGGCCGCCGTCGCCGAGGGTGCCGGTGGCGAACGGGTGGATCTCGAGGTCGCCGAAGCGGCGTCCGAAGGCGATGTGCTCCTCGCGGGTGATGTGCTGGTCGCGCAGCACGAGCACCTTGTGGTCGAGCCACGCCTGCCGGATGGCGTCCAGCGTGGAGCCGTCGACGTCGGCCAGGTCGACGCCGACGACCTCGGCGCCGAGCGTGGCGGTGAGCGGACGGATCTCGAGCGCGGCGCTCATGCGATCCCCAGTCGTTGGAACTGCTCGTCGGGGGCCTCGACCTCGAGGAGTGCGGTGCGGAGCAGGTCGAGCAGGTCGGCCTCGAGCGACTCCCCGACCCGGTTCTCCTGCTCGTCGGGGTCGAGGTCGAGGTCGTAGAGGTGGTGCCGGTCGCTGCTGGCGCCGGCCACCCAGTACGGGAGCATGTCGCCCGGCTGGAAGGGCTGGCGGATGACCGGGACGGCGCTGCCGGGCATGTGGTCCAGCCAGGCCCGGTCGTCGGGGGCGGGCAGCTCGTTGAAGCCGGCGATGTGGAGCGGCATGGTCGACCAGCGGTTGGACCACATCGACAGCGGGAAGTTGTCGTCGACCGATGAACGGGCGTACTTGGTGGTCCCGTCGGTGACCTGGACCCATCGGCCGTACATGCCGCCGAGCGCCCAGTCCCGGATGCGGTCGGCCTCGCCGGTGAGCAGCGGCGCCAGCGACCGGCCGTGGGTGCGATGGTCGACGTCGACGCCGAACACGTCGGTGAGGGTGGCGAACAGGTCGACGTTGGTGGTGAGCGCGTCGCAGGTGCCGCCGCCGGGCCGGCCCGGCCAGGCCACGAGGAGCGGGGTGTGGCCGAGCGGCTCGAACTGCGGGACGTTGGGCTTGCCCCAGATGTCGCGGCCGTCGCGTTCGTCGCCGAGGTAGTGGCCGTGGTCGGTGCAGACCACGAGGGCGGTGTCGTCCCAGAGGCCGCCCTCGTCGAAGGCATCGAGGACGCGGCCGAACCAGTGGTCGATCATGGAGAGCTTCGACCCGTAGTTGGCGCGTATGTGGCGGCCCTCGCGCTCGGTGAGCTGGCCACGGCTGATGGCGCCGTCGGCGTAGGGCGGCCAGATGATCCACTCGTCGTCCCAGGGCTCGTCCTCGTACCGGCCGGCCCAGGGCGCCGGGGTGTCGAAGGGCTCGTGGGGGTCGAACTCGTCGACGAACAGGAACCAGCGGTCGTGGTGGGGGGTGGCCTCGCGGAGGAAGCGGGCGGCCTCGGTCATGGTCCGGGGCCCCGGGTAGTCGGCCTCCTCCCGGAAGAAGGTGCGGGAGCGGTCGTAGCCGCGGTCGACCCGGTCGGCGCCGGTGAGCTGCTTCCACCACCAGCCGCCGGTGCGGGCCGGCATGGCGGGGGCGCCGACCCAGGTGGGGTCGGGGTGGGTACGCCAGGGGTCGCCCTCGTGGCCCCGCACATAGTCCCAGCCGCTGAAGTCGGTGTGGTAGTTCTCGCCGCCGGCTTCGAAGAGGTGCGGGTGGTCGGTGACGAGCATGGTGGTCACGTCGGCCTCGCGGAGCACCCGGGTGACGGGCTGCTCCCAGGCCTCGATCGACCCCCATGGCTTCCAGAGGAAGTCGAGGGCGCCGACGAGGATGTCGTGGCGGGCCGGCATGCACGGCAGGGACCCGGTGACGTGGCGGGTGAACCGGGTGGCGTGGTCGGCGGCAAAGCGGTCCAGGTTGGGGGTGGCGAACTCGGTGCCGCCGTAGGCGCCGAGCAGGTGCCGGTTGAGCGAGTCCAGCAGGACGACGCAGACGTTGCTGCGATGGTGAGGGCGACGTTGGCGACGATCCCGACGCCGGCGGCGCTCACTCCCGGGCCGCCGGCAGCACCTCCTCGAAGGTGTCGAGGTCGCGCAGGGCGGGGAACAGGCGCCACCACAGCGCCACCACGACCAGGGTGCACGCACCGCCGAAGACGACGGCGCCAACGAGCCCCATCAGCGCCGCGGTCGCGCCCGACTCGGCCGCACCCAGCTCGTTGGAGGCACCGATGAACACGTTCTCCACGGCCAGCACCCGGCCCCGCATCTCCTCCGGCGTCGCCAGGGGGACGAGGGTGAGGCGGATGAACATCGAGACGGCGTCGGCGCCGGCGAGCACCAGCAGGGCGACGAAGGCCAGGGCATAGCTGCGGCTGAACCCGAGCACGATCGTCCCCAGGCCGAACACGCCGACCACCGACAGCAGCGTGCGGCCCAGGCGACGCTTCAGGGGCCGGATCGACAGGGTGACCGCGACGACGCCGGCGCCGATCCCGACCGCCGCGCGCAGCCAACCCAGCCCGACCGCCCCGACGCCGAGGCGGTCCTCGGCGATGGCTGGCAGCAGGGCGACGGCGCCACCGAACAGGACGGCGAACAGGTCGAGCCCCATGGCGCCGAGCAGGATCGGGCTGCGCCGGATGAACCGCAGCCCCTCGAGCGCCTCGTGGAACGCTCGTCCCGTCACCGGGACGTCCAGTCGGCGCACGCCGGACGCCGGCGCCAGGGCGACGATGCCGAACGCCAGCAGCAGTGCCCCGGCGCCCGCCAGGTACGGCAGGGCCTCGTCGACGACGAACAGGAACCCGAACACCACGGGCCCGGCGATGATCCCCGCCTGGAAGGCGACCGACTCGAGGGCCACCACGCGGCCGACCACCTCGATGGGCGACAGGTCGATCAGCAGCGCCCGACCGGCCGGCGAGGCGAACGCACGGGCCGCGCCGACCAGGCCGGCCACGAGGTAGATCGGCAGCACCGACGTGGGCTCCGAGTCGACATAGGCGAAGAGGAGCAGCGATCCGACCGCCTCGGCCACCA
>LUMJ01000543.1_pt1 | contig 14621 bp, 33 predicted proteins | sample 729631 | NCBI WGS metagenome assembly LUMJ01 (sample SAMN03860266, study PRJNA289734) | marine metagenome | biome: seawater column; feature: ocean; material: water; isolation source: Red Sea water column Station 22 - depth 500m | place: Saudi Arabia: Red Sea | collected 2011-10-15 | depth 500 m | reverse complement strand
AGATTTCTACTACCACGAAAGGTGTTATAGTTTTGTCTTTTCAAAGTCACTTTCCCATAAAAACTCAATATATCTCGTATTTCATTCGATGTAATTAACCCCTCATTATTATAACTCAATAAAATATATTTAGAATCTGTATGTTTTATTAAATTATCTAATGACTCAATTGCTGAATCTCTTTTATTATAATTAGATTTATTCCAATCAGTAGGTATACCTGAAACCTTAGAGGTTTCCATAGGTTCTTTATAATTAACAATTGTATTCAACATATGATAATTTGAACCATACGGGTGTTGATTGTAAGGTGGGTCATAATACGCAATATCCAATCCTTTCAATTCCTTAACCAACTCATTTATATCAGATTGGTGTACTTCGGAATCACAATCGTAGTTTGATAAAACTATGTTTTCAAGATAGATTTCTCCCATAATCCGTTCAAGAGCATTTCCTCCATTACCACCAAACTGACCTTTCTTGGTTTTACTTGATTTGTAAAATCCTTTGAATACACCCGAGGTATTAGTATGTACCGAAGCCTTCAATAATAAAAGTGAAAGTAACACATCTTTGTATTTAGGATAATCATCAATAGACCTTCTAATATTATCAATGATTTTAGCATTTTCATTAGTGTAAAAACATCTTTCACCAAGTTGAATATTGTTAGTATCCTTTGGTGCGTAAAATTTCTCTATGATACCAATACCATATTTGTCCGTAAACTTATTCCCATTGAGTTCATCAATAATATCTTGTAGTTCTTTATAATCAATAGTATCACTATTTTTAAGAAATGTCTTGTTTATAATACACGAATAAGATTCTAAATCATTGGAAATAACCTTAGTTGAATGTTGTTTGAATAATCTACCAACACAACCTGAACCAGCAAACCATAAAATCTAATAACCTTCTTTTATTACCAATATATGTGATGAGTTGTTTTTTTAAATAATGATTATTTTCCATATTTGTCTATGTAATACTCCAAACTAAGTTGTGAAATCTCTTTAAATACTTTGGTCATCTCTTCGATTGTCCAATTACTTTCACCATAAGTACCTTCATCCCATTTGTGTCCTCTCATGTAATACGAACCACCCCTATCCAATTCATCTTTAAATAAATTGACATGGTTCTTCTTTAATGCTTTGAAACACATAATTACTCTATCAGGAATTGTTTCAAAATCATTAAAGTCACAACCTTGAAAAAATGCTACAAAAGATAATATATCCTCTTTTTTGAAAAGTAAATCTAAAGCATTTAAATTTTTAGCAACTCTTTCCACGGCGTTTCCCAGTGCTTGTCTTTTCTTCCCCTCTGATAATCTCTTATCATTAGTACCTTGTGTTTTTTGTTCACCTATCAATAAAAAATACTTAACTCCACCTATGATTACATAAATAAAACCACCATCTGGTGTAAGAAATGTAGTCTCCTTAACACCTTCTAAGTAAACATTTTTAAGACCATATTGATTCCTAAGAATACTATAAAGTGTTTTTATCATGAGTTTCTTTTGCCAACCAAACTCATAATTTGGGTATTCTGATTCTAACCAAGATAAAGTAGAGTCAATAGCAATCGTCATATCTTTTTCTTGAAATTTAGATGTCGTATTTTTTAAACCGTGTTGTTCGAAACGATTTCTTAAACTATATGATTGTGATATTGTAGTGTTCATGTCTATATTATACTTTTTTAGTTTTTTATTCATATGATAATATATGAATTAAAACATATATATGTCAAGCACTTTTACCAGAAAGTTTCAACTCCTAATAACTTCCTTATTTCATCATTGACATAAACATCAATGACCAAATGTATCCTATCAACATCACTATTATTTATAACAGCATGTGGCGCTCTTACATCCACATAATAGTAACGACCTTCTTCTAAATAATTTACCAACTTCTCTTTACCTTCCCAAAGACAAAACTCAACTTGGTCATTTGTTCTGATAGGTACATGAATCCTAATTATATTACCATCTTCTATACCAAAGTCCTTATCAATCCTATCAGAATGTTTACCTATGCCTGAGTTAGCTTTTATCTTCATAAATCTAACCCGTTCAAATGTAGATGGTATTTTCTCCAACACTCGGTTGATTATCTCAAACCAAAAAGTCTTTGATAAAGAAGTATATTGTAACTTAACTCCTGTATCTACACCGCTCTTTAATACATTAGGTTTTAATATATCTAACGGATCAGGACCATATCCCCTGAAAGATATTGCTGTCCAATCGTCACCTTTGCTGTACTTGGTTTTGACCTTAGAAAACTCAGCATTGTCTATATAATCCAATAGATATTGGAAATTATACTTAGCTGGTTCAATTGGTAATTCTTTAATTACTGGCAAGCTCATCAAAATCTGTATCTTTAGTTACGTGAAATGGCACAGTGTCAAAAAGAAAAACTTTACCTTTAATTTGATTTTCTTTACCCCATTCTATGTCACCAACTTCTGCAAAATCTTGTTTTTCATAAAACGCAATAGCTCGTTTGTTTTCTGCCCTAACACTTAGCCAAACATCTTTACCTTTATTATATTCTAAAAATCTCAAGAAGACTTTTTTAGCACTTCCATCTCCTTGATTCTTAGCAGCAATCTGATGTAATATACAATCACCCTTTCGTGCTGACCTATAATATGTACCTATCCTTTGACTCCGTTTATAATGATTATATGTGATGACAACTTCATCTTCCCAAATAACATTGCCTTCATTAATCATCCGTTCAATTTTATCTGACCTCACATGTGGGAAAGTATCTTTATGTATCTTAAAGACTTCCATTACATCATTCAAATCTTTTGCAGTAGCATGATTCATGATTTATAAAAAATAAATATTGGTTCATACTTAATAGGAACACCACCAATCATAACACTATTTTTAACGTTAGTTTGATCAACTCCCAACATGGATGCCATCAACATTTTTAATTTACCTTTATATATACCACCAAGTGATTCTATGACATCAATTGAATCTTGTTCTAATGGATAAAACACAGCAGTAGAAATACGTATATCAGCAATATTCCAAAGTAAATACCTATCCGATTTCAAACTATTAAAAGCATTCTCTAAAGTTGGTCTTAAAAAGTTATCTCTCCAATCATGATATAATGGATAAGACTTAAAAGATTGAGCATCATCATCCGAATATTGTTCTCTGTCAAAATAAGGTGGTGATGTAAATACAAAATCCAACTTACCTTTATACTGTTGAAAATCAGGATGATTTCCAATATGTTCACTACCTTCTTGAAATACATGATAAGTATTTTTTGGTTCTTCCCAAAATGGATTAGTTTCTAATCCATGTTCATTAAAAAAGTCAGCAACATACTCGTATCTTGACTTACCTAACTCATCTATGTAATTATCAGTATTTGGGTCCGTACCAATATAATGTATTCTTTTCATAGATGCCATAGCACCTAATATCCTACCACCCCATCCAGCGCTAGGATCGTAAATATTTAATGGTTCATCTTGTTCAATATGATCTGTACATTTTTCATACAAAAGTCTAGCAGTCAATGGTGGAAAATTAACTGCAGGTTGTGTTGACAACGCCAACCTAAATATCTGAAACATAGCTGGAAATAATCTTTTTTTGATATTATAATACCGAATCATAAAAACATTATGTCTAGTCTTTCCACCCTTAGTCAAAACAGTATCAGTCAATTCATCAACTGTCAAAGATTTCTTTAATGTTGAACAATAAATATTTCTCAAAATATCATCTGTTATCTCACCTTTATCATGTAACATCCGTATGTCATCAGCTTTGATAGTCACATATTCTTTAAAATATTTTTCTTTATGAGACTTACAAATCCAAATCTTAAAACCCTTAAACTGGCTTGGATTTTGATAGTAGTACCGCAACCACTCTACTGCTGACTCCCCATCCCAGTAAGGTAACTTATTCTGTTCATTTTCTTTTCTATCTAATGATATAGACTTACTAAAAGCATACATAGAGTCACGTCTAACACCCCTCATCATTGCTTTACGAAACATGTTTCTATTCTCTGGTAAAGTAAACCTATCATATATAGACACGCTATCTTTACCTATGCCTATTTTAGTTTTCAGCATAGTTGGAAAGAACTGATTCACTCCATTACCAAATTTATTAAAGTTCTTTATGACATTGTTATTACCATCGTCATCTTTCATGACAAAACCACGAGCATTATAATCTCTAAGCTTCCTGAATGATTTAATTATTTCTTCAGTAGATTGACCAATCATAGGTGGAATACCTTTGTCATCCCACTCATCAACAAAGTATTGTCTAACTGATTCTATCCATTCAATTAACTCATCATCACTCATTTTGAAAACTTTGTCATAAGTGATGTTTCTATCAGAATCTAAAATACTACTTTTTTCGTAGTAATATTTCATCTGTTCTCTACTTTTTTGATGTACAATTTTGCGGCATCTTCATCACGTGCCCAAAACTTTGTGATAGACTTATTTTCAAATCTATCCTTCAGCTCAAATTGTTTGTAATTATGAGCTATGTGAAATGGTATTGACTTTTTCTTTTTCTTAGCCATTATAACCTCTGTTTTATGATTTATTTAATTGTTTTAATTTACTAATTTTTTTCAATTAGGTCAAGCACTTTTTCCTTAAATTCTCTAACACCATCTGAACAATTATCTACCCAATCACCTGCTGAATGTTCATCAGCATTATCTGTAATATACTTAAATGATATAAATGGGATGTCATAATGATGACATACTTTAGCTAATGCATATGCTTCCATATCAAATACATCACTATAAATATCTTTATCAGTTTGTACAAAATTATCACCTGTACCACATCGTAGTTTCTTACCTATTGGATTAAATCGTATATGATCATAATCTAATACCATAGGAACTTCTTTTTCAAATGGTGTTTGACCCCTCATAAATCCAAGACCTGTTACATCCATATCTCGTTGTGTAAACTTTGTACAATCTACCAATTCACCTATTGGTAATTCTCTACTACCTGCAGTTCCATAATTTATTATAAATTTTGGTCTTGTCTCTGAAACATGTGTATCTAAATACTTAGTTAATTTATATGTTGCATTAATTTTACCAACACCTGTATATAATGTTTTATAATTTTCTAATTGACCTTGTGTTTCTTGTACAATCGCACATACAACCAATACATCTTTTCTATTCATATTGTACCAAACTCTTTACTTCCAAATCAAATTCTTTTGCTCCATCTGACAAAGTAGTAATAACTCTTGGAATATATGACAAATCAATTAATACCAAATTATCTATAACATCATAACCAGCTATTCCAGCCAAACGATTGGTAGCCTGTAATGTTCCACCAGTTGCCAACACATCATCTACTATAACTGCTGTTCCATTACCTTGTTTAATTTGTAACGTATCTTCACTATATTCAGTTGAATAGCTATGACTAAAAACAGTTGGTGGTAATTTACCAGCCTTTCTACACATCACAACACCACCACCAAATTTATAGGCAAGTGCTGGTGCAAATAGAAAACCTCTGGACTCTATTCCAATCCAATAATCAGGTACTTTTGACAAAAGATTTCCCATGTTTATTATAACTTTTTTAAACAATTCTGAATTAGCCAACAAGGGTGAAATATCTTTGAATGATATTCCATCCTGTGGAAAATCTAAAACCTCATCTATGTAATCTTTCGGTGATATCCAACCACTGCCATCTACCCAAATCTTATCACTCATTTTCCTTGACCACGATATTTTTTCTTGAAACGTTTACTCCCTACTGTATTGTTAAATTTAGTACCCCTACCCATACCTTGACGTGTCTTTTTTATCGTTTTACGTACAGAAAATAACCCACCTTTTGATATTGCCATTATAACCTCTTTATGTTTATGTTACTGATTGAAAATCTTCAATGAATTGTACTACCTCACCAGGATTCGGAAATCTGTCCAATTGTTTTTTACTAAAAATCAAATGACCATTTACTTTAATCTCAAATACACCACCACCTGATTCTATTAACTCTGAATTAAAACCAAAATTATCCATTAACTCATCTCTCAAACTGAGAGCTCTTGGTTCATAATTTCATTGTGTGCAATATTCGATAGATATATCCATCTAACTTCCAAATATTTTTTTCTTCTCACCATGATATTCGTAAGCATGACCATTCTCTTTAAGTAATTCATTTACAGACTTCTCATGTCCTTTGACAAATAACTCACCTAACACTCTACCATACTTACCTACACCATGTGATATAATTGAAAACTTACCTTCATCCGAATCTTTTAACAAATGTTTAGTAAAGGCTTTTGCTTCCAAACCTTTTTTCTTTTCTTCTAAATCTCGTGTTCTACTTTCCCAAGTATCAACACCATAAAATCTAATTCTTTTTTTCACCCAAGTATCAAACCCTAAATCAATCATAGCATCTGCTGTATCACCATCAACAACCCTAACTAACTTAGCGGAATACCCGTGTTTTTTAACTTGTTTACCCATGTCCTTTTTCCCATGCTTTATCGTTTAAAGTACTCTGATATCTTAATAATCTACCACAAACTTTACAAGATATTGGTGTTATTGCTTCCGTAGATGAATAATCGTCCAAAGACTTCTGTATGTGTTGCTCTATCAATTCCCAATCTTTAGGTTTATTAACATTTAATGTATACTTATCTTCATCTTTACCACAACAATCCGTCAAACGAGTTTTTCGTTTTCGTGGATTATCCTTATACTTGAAGTAATCTCTGTCAAGTGGTTTACCGGATGTTTGTAATTTAAGTTCTTTCATTGTATCTACTTATAAGTATCTATTTTTTACTTCTTCTTCGATTTTTCATTTTTTTTAGCTTTTCTATACTTTGCTATTTTTTCAGCTTCTATTTCTTGTTTAGATCGACGTTTAATTTTCTTAGGTTTAGTAGAAGGCAAAGTTCCCTTCAATTCTGGTACTTCTACTCCTTTATGATACACATTACCATCCTTATCTACAAATTCTTTCATCCAATGCCAACCAGGTTGTCTACCTGTAGATTTTCTTTTTGATCTTTCATCTTCAAGTGGGATTCTCTTATTAAGACATTCCCAACACAAAACACTAGCTACACTCTCATCTATGTTAGGGACAGGATCATAACATATATGACATTCCATATATCTAATATTATTTTCTATCCAAGATTCAAACTCTAACATTAAAAAATCCTCTTTGGTTAATTTACTACTATTATATATAAAAGTCAAGAGTTAAACGTCCTCAAACTCTGCATTAATTATTTTCATGCACATATAAAATGTATCACCGTTCCGCAGAACAGTATCAGCTAAACTATACTTATCTTTCAATTGATCAGTTGTAGTATCTGTAACCTTATGAACCGATACTGTTCCTTGGACAACATACCTATCATCATCTACATTGATGATTTGCATTATTATATAATTTTAACAGTATGTTTCTTCGGTTTTTGTGGTTTTGTTTTTGGGACAGAAACAGACAAAATGCCATCTTTAAAATTGGCTTTAATGTTATCACCATCCAGTAACTCACCCAATTCAAAAGAACGTTTGAATGAAGAAGCCTTCAACTCTCGACGAAGTACTTTAGCGCCTTCTTCTTCCCAGACACCGTGTTTATCACCACTAATGGTCAATACACCTTCTTCTACTTCTACACTGAGTTGTTTCTTATCCAAACCAGGAATCTCAGCAACAATACCAACTTTGTCATCGTATTCATATACGTTGACTTTTGGATATGCTGAACCTTGAAATGGTTTGACTCCAACTGAACGCATGACATCAGGATACGATGTCTCTACAATCGAATCAAACATTTTATCAAACGGGGTTAAAAATTCATCCCTGTCAAAAAAGGGAAAGGGGGTTCTAATTGCTAATTTAGTCATTGTTTTTCTCCTATCGTTAACTTATTAGTCTAACTTAGTTTTACCATCCCAATCATTGGCGATGGTCTCTATTGTATATATATACAATTATTATACCAAACGTTTTTACATGTCAAATTGACAGATTATTAAGATTTTTCTATGTCAAGCCAATCGCCAAATTCTTCATACTTATTTTCTCTAATATGTTTTTTTATCCACATATAAGATTCTTCTGTCATTACTCTCCATAGTTTATCAAATTCTTTTGCATCAATTTGTTTTCTCCCTATGAAGAACGTCCTTGCTCCACTCACGCCGATGTTTGATGTTAGTTCAACTCTATCAACAATGTCATCATCTTGGTCAACTAACACATACTTCATAAAATTTACTTACTCGTTATCAACCACTTCTATTTTTAATGAATCCAAAAAATAATGCCCATGGTCATCCGTGTAACCACAATAAACTTTCACTGTCTCACCGATAAATTCTTCCCACGCAGCAAACATTACATGAGCATTTCCATCTTCACCTGTCATAGACGCTGAATTAACCAAACTTACCCAATCAGTATTTATCCTATACTGATAATCAGTAGTCCACGCTAAATGTTGTGACCACCCACATTCAGTTGTAGCATCTAACATCGTATAAGTTTGTGCTAAGTTTTCGTTATATTCCAATTCATAACTACCATTGACATATGGTAAGGTACTTGATATTTCTAAACCGCAATCACAATCCTCTGATGCAATTGGGTTAGAATCTGAACACCCTATAACCAATAGTCCAATTATGAAAAATAACCTTTTCATTTTTACTCCTTTTCTTCTTCTATTTCTTCAGGATCGACATCTCTCATCATCATTATTTTAGTTTTGGTTTCCTCCAACCATCCAACCCAATCGTCGATCAATTTTATAATTTTATTTTTGTCCACCTCATGATCTTCATTGTCAAGTATTTTATCTACCCACTTTTTGACCATAGCAAGATAGCCAGATAACCAAGTGGCAATCTCTTTTCTCTCATTTGACCAAATTGAATTTTTATTCATGATTTATCTCTATAATATAGTTAAAATTATTGTACATGTCAAGCAAAATATTTTATATTTTACTTGTTGTAGGTGTATATATACTCCAATTGATATGAAGTTGTAGCAGTCCAATCCATAATAATTGGTGTATGACTTTGTGACTCTGAATTTGTTATTATATAATCCATAAAATATTTCCTCACGGTAATAAATATCCTCTTATTTACCTAAAAGATTAAAAGTATAATAAAATGGTACGTTAGGTGGTCCATTCAATTCATCCCATTGTGTCTGTAAATTTTCAGTTACATTTAATATAAATGCAAAATAACTTGGTATAAGTATTAAAGTAAAATCCCTGTTAAAGAGTATACCACTAATAACTAAGTAGTTAGCCTCATCTGGATACTTATCATCATACCCATACCATTTACACCAATATGGTTTTAAAAAGATACCTCGACTCCTATTTTACCTTTATAATACTGCTTACCTTTTAGTTTGGTCACTTCACCTAAATTATATAACCTAACTCTATCTGTAAGTTTCCAAGATACTTTAAATCTATCTTCATATTCAAATGTAGTGTTATCACCATTCTCATCTGGTGGCATATATCCATCAAATGTTACTTCAACTTCAATCTTATCATCTTTATATTTCTTCTTCTTACTAAGACCAACAGACGCAAATGTTTCGTAATCATTTAGTACATCATTGGTAGAACGAGTGGTAAACCCCCAAGTTGCTCCAAGATAGTTCAAACGATAATCAAGTTTTAAATACTTAACACTTTGACTTTCTTTATCTCTATACTCTGGTTTAAAATATAATTTATCATCATACTTCAACCAAACCAAATCATCTATATACTTTCCACCAAGTTCACGTTCCCATTGACGATTCACATAAAAGTTATCGTGACTAAACCCAACACTAACTTCATAATCATCTGGGTTAGGTTGTACATTTGCTGTTCTTATTGCGAATGAACTGAATAGCATTACTCCCGCTAACAAGCTATCTAATATCATTTTAATCTCCTATTAAAATAATCATCTATCCAACATTTTCCAAAATACATCAATCCAACCCAAATAGATATTTCTATAACTTCAAAATATCCAAGTTCATTTAACCACTCGAAATCCATTATTTTCTCCGTTGTTTTTTGCGACGATTACGTTTTTTATATTTACCTTTCTTTACTCTTCTATCTGAATCAAAACGTCTCTCACCTAAAATCTTTTTCACTATTTTTGTAATTATATTCATATCTATTCTCCTAAATTATTTTTTTCATTTCATTACTTCTCACAAAAGATGTGGTTTTGCTTCAACAACTCCTGCCTGTGTTACTTGAACAAATTCGCATTTTGACTGAAAATCCAATAAGTTACTCGCGCCAACATATGAGCAAGATGAGCTAATACCATCACGAATATCAGATATAATACGTTTGACCTTACCTTTATATGGAATAATTTTAGAGTTTCCTTCAATGTTTCCAGATTCTCCCCTATTCCTTTAGCCACATCACCCACATACCTAATGCCGCCATCAGCGATGCAAGGAACACTATAATTGTCAGCAACGGAACACACATCAGACAAAACAGTAATCTGAGGAAGTCCCACCCCAGTTCTGATCCGTGTTTCACAAAGTGAACCATTTCCGATTCCCACTCTGATACCATCGACTCCCCATTCACATAACTCTTTTGCTGCTTCTTTGGTGGCAATAGAACCCCCGATGATTTCAACATCTTCTCCAAATTCATTTCGTAACTCCTCTATAACACTTTTAACTAACACATGATGTCCATGTGCTATATCTATAAGTAATACATTACACCCATTTTTAACCAACTCTTGCGCTCGTTCTTTATAATCACCCGTAACTCCTATAGCCGCACATAATGGTCTTTTCTTCCAAGTTTTTTCATCGCGAATCATTGAATCTGCCCACCAAAATCTGTCTTTTAAATCTTTCCAATCTGATTTAGTAGGTGGATGATTCCAATGTCTTACACTATCCCACCATTCTTGCCATTCTTTTTCTAATGTTCTTTCTTCATCATCACCTCTGATATTTGTACCAATATCAAACCAACTATCCCATTTATAATGTAATGACTTCATCATACGAGATTGTTCTTCAATAGTATTAAATCTATGAATAACACCAACACCACCCCACTCTAACATTTCCTCTGCCATATCTTCTTCAGTTATGGTATCCATTGGTGAAGCAACTATTGGAATAGTTAGTTCTGTATTTTTGGTAAATCTTGTATTAAGTTTTACTTTATCACGAGATTCTAGTTCCGAATATTTAGGAACTATATTTACATCATCATATGTTAAAGCTCTTTTCATTATTCACCAAATAATTCTAATTGATTAGGATTTGGTTTATACGGATTAAACCATTCACCATACTCATCTACCCATAAACTCCAACCAGAAAGATTTTCTTTCTTAGATTGTTTTTCATCATACATAAGATTTAATTGTATTGCATATAACATATCTGATGTTAATCTATCAGAACTTTCTAATGTGATTGACAATTTACTATGTCTTATTTTTTTCATTCTACCAATTTTGTGGTTGTATTATGTAGTATATATATAATACTCCTAATACTACCCAAATAACCATTTTAAATTTTTCCCAACGAATATCTGACTCTGAATATTTAGACCTTGAACGTTTGTCTATCTTAACAACTTTTTTAGTACCAAAAAAGGTTCGTGACATTTATGCTTTACCAACTTTAATATCAGTTAACACATATTCATAATATTGTTTTTCCGCAACTTTGACTATTTCATCAAATTCTTCAGAAGTTAATACTGCTTTTTTTCCTTCAAAACTAAGTATATTATAATGTTGTAAAATTAAATCTATTATCAATTCATCTATTGGCGATCTCATAACTTAACTAACTTCTCTTTTTTTAATTTCATTTTATGTAAATAAGATCCTTCCTTTTGTACAACTGTATAATCATCGCCATCAATACTTTCTACCTGATATGGATTGTCAAATCCCACTACCAGCAAACGCACCCAATCACCTACTTTTATTTTCTTTATTTTTCACTCCCACTTTTTGTCGATCTAAATACTTTTTCCCATTTTTCACCCCATTCTTCCAAAGTTATCCCTCTTCGTGGAACATCACCCTTACCCGCATCAGATTTTTTATGGAAAACTGATTTAGATTTTGGTTTTCCTTTTTTTATTTTTTCTTTTCTTTTTTTGCTCATTTATTTATACAACATTTTTTATATTTCTTACCACTGCCACATGGACAAGATTCGTTTCGCCCAACCTTTTCACTTATAATAGGTTGTGGTTTATTTTCTCTGTCCACAATAGTCAATCCATTTAGATGGTCAATTTCATGTTGAATACAGATAGATTCAAGTAACCTTTGTTCTTGGTCTTGTTTCTTGGCAGTTTCCCAAGTGCCAGTACCTTCTGATATTTTCTTAGCTCCACTAAAATACCAATCACATTCTTCTTGTTCTGTATGTACTATTATATTTTTATATCTTTTAGTATGACATCCCTTACCAGGAAAAGATAAACAACCTTCATAATAAGGTACTTCATCCCATTGTTCTTTAATAACAGGATTAATTAATATAAGTGGCTCCCTAACATTAACCACAGCAACAGAAGCATCGTAACCAACTTGATTAGCTGCAAGACCAATACCATCTTGTCTCTCATTAAGAATCCTGAATAATTCTTCTGCAATTTTAAGTCCTTCATCTACTGAAACCTCTTTCAATTTTTTCTGAATGACTGGATTGTATCCTTTGATACAATTTACAACCTCTTTCATGTAACTAAGTTACAAAAAAATAATATATAAGTCAAGCAATTTTTTTCAAAATATGAGACGGTACAACAAATAGTTTTCCCATATCATTTTGAATACGAGTATATCCATCATCATTCACATGTTCAATTATGACTGTTTCCCCACGATGCAAAGCACCATCTGCAGAAAAGAAATCTTTTATCATTAATGCTCTTTGTTTTTTCACTTATAAAACTCCATTGATGAAGGAAATCTTCCGTTATAAGATAAATAGCAATGTGGGCATAACAATCTAATATTATCAATAACTAAATTAGAACTATTGTCATCTATAAAATCAATTAACAAAGCTACTTTATCTTTATTCATCACAATTTCATTATAGCCACACGAATTACACTCTTCTTGTGTCCACCCATCTTCTATTAATCTTTTTTTTAGATAACTTTTTGTTAATCTGCCTTTTTTCTTTCCGTCAAGTATCTCATCCAGTGATTTTCTATATTTACCATATCCTTTTTTTATTCCAACACCTGATGGATTCAAGTGTCCTTCAAAAAGTCCATATAACTTTGCATACTTACGGTAAGTTAGATAATTGATTCCCAACCAACGAGAAGCAGCTGCATTTGACTTTGTAACTGCTTGAGAATCTTCAATCATTTTTTTTGTAATTATTTTATGTCTACCTAATATTTTAATAGGTTTTTCAAAATTACGACTTGACATATACCTTATCTTGTGCTTCAAACTGTATTTCAACACGCTCTTTGATATCAAAAGCAAAATTGTCATCTGACTTACGATACATCTTCTGTCCATTGTCAGGAAAAATCCTAAACAATTCCCCAGGATTTATTTCAGAAAAATAACCCTCTTCAAATTCATTACCCACGGATGGTGGATCATATCTATCTTGTGCTGGATCATTAGCCATTTTTAATCTCCTATAATTTCAGATGATTCAATTTCTTTCAATTTATCTGCAATATATGAAAAATTACTAGAAACTCCATCATATGGATTTACTTTTTTGTATGTAATTTTCGCAGCAACTTTCTTTTCAAATAAAGTTACATTCAATTCATCATACATATTATTCAAAGCATTTCTAACTTTTTTTAGTTCATCTGCTACATCATTACTTATCTTCATGTTTTTCTCCAAACTCTATTGATAATTGTCCTGTATCCTTTTCTTTTAATTCGTCGGGTACACCGTCAAATTTATCAACATGTCTCGCTAAAAAGTCTGACATATCTGATTTTAATTTAAGTAGTTCTGTAAATGCAAGTTTTCTTAAAAAAAACTTTTCTTCTTTATCTATTACAGTTGTCATTAAATTATTAATATATAAACCTAATTTATCCATTATAACTTCCTATTACACTTATAAATATAACTATTTTTCACAAACAATCAAATTTTTTTCATACGTATTTAGTGACTTTATATGAAACTTAAATATGTCATACTCCATCTCGCCAACCTCACCACTGTCTTGTAACAACTTTGACAAGTTAACTAATATCTGAAAGTTTTGTGGTGTAAGTTTTTGTGCATCAAATTCTACTGTTATATCATTTTTAGATTCTATATGGTAAGAATGAATCTTCTTACTCAAATCAAACTGAGTATTTGGTTGTTCTTCTTTTATATAACCATTTACTCCATATCCTTTATGCCCTACCCAATCTCCATAAATATCACTACACCACGGCTCTAATTCTTTTAACATATTAGTATCACAATTATGTACAACAAATCCCACGTCATATTTAGG
>LUMJ01000861.1_pt2 | contig 14643 bp, 12 predicted proteins | sample 729631 | NCBI WGS metagenome assembly LUMJ01 (sample SAMN03860266, study PRJNA289734) | marine metagenome | biome: seawater column; feature: ocean; material: water; isolation source: Red Sea water column Station 22 - depth 500m | place: Saudi Arabia: Red Sea | collected 2011-10-15 | depth 500 m | reverse complement strand
GTTGAAGATGCGTCCGTGGTGTGCTTCGATAAGACTGTCAACTATGGTACGACATGCAGTGAGGTTCTTGAGGGTCTGCTCCTCGTTTGCCTCCATCATGGTACTATAACCAGCAACATCTGCCGCTAGAATTACGGTAACTTTTCTTTCAGTTTTTGTCTCTGGCATGGCGGAATCTCAGATTAGAGGAATACATAGACGACTACCTTGTAAAGTAAATAATTTTTCAACTGGGTTTTGTACCTGTAGGCTTGGCGACCCCATCTATAATTAGCTTAGGAGCGATACCGACATCAATGATTCCCGGACGACTAGCCAAGTATTCTTTCACTCTAGGAAGTTTTTCCACAGCTGCCATAAAATCCAGTATGGATGGGAAACCATTCAGAATATCCTGTTGAAGAATAGTTGCTAATGAAAAGTGATGATAGACTGAGAAATCACAGTAGTAAGGTTGTGACCCAAAAAAGTAGGGTCCCTCTTCACTGAGTTCCAGTTGCCTAGGTTCAGGGGAGCAAAAAGTTCCTGAGTTTGTTCAAAAACGGCATCCACCTGAGCTGCTAGCACTGGGTCTTCCGGCATAAATCCTGCCAACTTAGCTAAATAGCGTACGATAGCTCCACTCTGCCAAATATGAACCGTATCGTTAACCACCAGCACCGGCAATTGCCCGAAGGGGACCTCAAGTTTTGCCTTAGACCAAGGCTTACCATAATAATCCCAAGCCATTTCATAACGGTACTTAACGCCTGCATAATGCATCATCATCTGAGGTGGTTCAGCAAGTGCTCTCAGGTTAAAATAGATTAACTCTAACTTGGGTTGTTTACTCATTGCTCTTTCCTTTCTGACTTCATGTTAAAACTGATATTATTCGACACTGAACAAAGCAAACTAGGATTCGGGTTCCCATCCTGCTTTAACCAGACCTTCCATAATTGGATCTGTAAGCATCGAGTTCGGAACAAAGATTTGTCGAAAATTTTCCCTTGTCTTCAGATTTGGTCTAAGTGCAAGGTATTGATTTAAGGCGTATTTAGCTTCCTCAACAACACCAAGATGACCAAGAGCTGCTGCTCGCCAGCCTAACATATGTCCTTGATTAGGATGATATTGCAAAGCTTTATCACTGGCATCTAGAGCCTCTTGGTATCTTTTCTGTCCGAGATATGAACAATACAATGCACCATATATTCGTTCTAATTCAGGATCAATAGGACTCAATTCAAGAGCTTTCAAGATAGAATCTTCTGATTCTTGAAATCTTCCCGCATGAGCTTGAATCAAGCCTAACCACCAATTACTCAATGTAAAACTAGGGTTAAACTGGACCGCTCGTTCAGCATAATTTAATGCATTGGGGAAATCACCACTGAAAAAAAAATGTGCGGCTAGTCCGATCAATGCCAAAGGATTTTCAGGATTTAATGTTTCAGCTTGACGCCCATAGAATTTCATATTCTCCAAGGTTGCTTTAGAATCTTCAGTGGTGAAGTGTACCAAATCCCAAAATCCACAAAGTGCTAAATAGGCGTAAGCATCGGAAAGAGTATCATCTAGAGCAATGGCCTTTTCGAAATGTGTAAATGCTTCTGAAAGCCCTTGATTATTAAGATCTGAATAATTTCTATCATTATACAATTTCAACCCTTGTAAATATTCTTCCCAAGCACTCATGCTTTGAGGTCTGCTGCGACTAAGTCTTTTCAGCTCATGACCAGTCACTGATGGCGCTACCCTACGAGCAATCTCCTCAGAAATCTCATCCTGCACATCAAATATGTCTTCTAGAGTACGGTCCGACTTTTCTGACCAAAGATGGTGATCTTCCTCCGCGTCAATGAGCTGCGCGGTGATGCGCACCCTGTTCCCGCCCTTGCGAACACTGCCCTCGACGATGTAGCGCGCACCGAGTTCGTTTGCTACCTGCTTTAGGTTCTGCGACTTCCCCCGGAACGTGAAGCTGGAGTTGCGAGAAACCACCGGAAAGGTACGCCATAGAGATAGGTTAGTTATGATGTCCTCTGTAATACCATCAGCAAAATATTCCTGCTCCGGGTCTCCGCTCATGTTGGCAAATGGAAGCACCGCAATAGCAGGAGGTTTTTCACTAGAAGATTGTTTTGTAACTTTAGATTCCTGAAGATTCCTTTGAGATGTACCTTCAAGTGTAACATCAACTGCATGCACAACTGTGTTCTTGACGGTCTGCTCTCCTAGATCATGAAATTGGAAATTTGTCTTTTTGTTAACTATCTCGTGTACATTTTTTGACAGACATACTCCTCCAGGTTGTGCAAGTGCTTCAAGTCTTGCAGCAACATTGACTCCCTCACCATAAAGATTATCTCCCTCAATTACCACATCCCCCATATTGATACCTATGCGGAACTCCATCTGATCCACTTCAGGGACGGAATTGTTGCGCTCTTTTATAGTATTTTGAAACTCTGAACCACATATTACTGCTTCGACCGCACTTTGGAACTCAACAAGGACTGAGTCTCCAGCAGTGTTAAAAATACGTCCGTGATGTTCTTCTACTAATCCGTCAATTATTTTTCTATAAACCTTTAGATTCTTAAGGGTCTGTTCCTCGTTTTCTTCCATCTTGGTACTGTAACCCACAACATCTGAGGCTAGAATTACTGCTATTTTTCTTCTTGGACTGGACTCTGCCATATTAATACTTATCAGGAATATGAGCTAAAATATAATCACATCCCCATTCTCTTTATTTAAATAAGTAATTTTTTGCCAGTGGGAATGCATTCCAACCAATTAAATAACACCAATCGGTTTGTTTTACAAGAATCGAGGATTTTACTTGGAGGGTGTCTGACTGGTGGTGCATCCGATTGAGCATCTTGGCAGAAATGAGTCTAAAACTACTTTATGTATCAATGGGCGGGGCCAGTGCGCTGCCCACTCCCCCCTCAATCATCAAGCTCTTCCATCTCATAAATCTCAACCAAGCCTTTGTATTTCTAATTAACTAATATATAATGGTGCTCCCACCGCGACTCGAACGCGGAGCTAGGGATTAGGAATCCGTAAACTGTGTGTTATACTGAAAGATAATAAATGCAATTAACTAATATCAACAGTATCTTACCCCACCCTCTCACTTATACTAAGTCTTATTGAATTTTACTGAATTTCATGGCTGATAGACACCTAAATCTTAGATCATCCTTCCTGTGTAAATATGTTGGTTAGTTTGTGGAGGGTATTATCTAAGTGTGAAAAATTAGTGGGGCATCAGATTTAGTACCAAACAATTTTTTAAAGACTACCTACACTGAAATTATTGCCTTCACTTATAAAGAAGCGAATGGAATTAACCATCTTAGTGTATAGATAGCAAAAAATGACTGTGAAATATGGCAAGATCTGCAACTGCAGAACTTAAAAAACTATTAACAAGAAAACTATGTTAACTACATGGAAACTGATTCATTTTGATTGATTTATTACCGTGCCAAAAAAAGTTACCAATTCCACATAGTACCGTCCTCCAACCTGTTAATAGGCAGATAGGAGCGCTTGTAAGGAAATTTTGCCGCAAGTTCTTCATTTATATCAACTCCATGTCCTGCTGCCTCTCCAGGGTACATATATCCTTTCTGGAAAGAATACGATTGAGGAAATACTTCGTTCGTCTGCTTAGTATGATGCATGTATTCTTGAATACCAAAATTTGGAACCCATAAATCAAAATGTAAAGCAGCTCCCATACAAATAGGAGAAAGGTCAGTTGCTCCGTGGCAACCTGTCCTAACATGGTAAAGAGAAGCAAAATCAGCAATGCGCCTTAAATGTGTGAGACCTCCTGCATGGACTAAAGATGCCCTAATATAATCTATGAGCTGTTCTTCAATTAGTTGTTTACAATCCCAAATTGTATTGAATATTTCTCCTACAGCAAGGGGAGTAACCGTGTTTTGCCGAATGATTCGAAAACCTGACTGATTTTCAGCTGGGACTGTATCTTCAAGCCAAAATAGTCGAAACGATTCCAAATCCTTACCCAGACTTGCCGCTTCAATCGGAGTTAATCGGTGGTGAACATCGTGTAACAAATGTGGTTCGTTTCCATAAACGGTTCTGATTTTTTCAAAAAGTTTTGGGATATTTTCAAGATATTTTGCGGTAGACCATTGATTTTCCGTAGGTAATTCAGAATCTGCCGGTTCATAAAACATTTTATCTTTAGAAACACCATAAGTACTTTTTAATCCAGGAATTCCTGTTTGTGCCCTAACTGCGTGATAACCTGCTTCCAAAAATTTACCCACCTCTTCGACTGTCTCATCAATACATTCCCCATTCGCATGTCCATATACCATTACACCTGAGCGACTTTTCCCTCCAAGTAATTGATAAAGAGGCATATTTGCAAATTTTGCTTTTAAATCCCATAAAGCAATATCTACTGCAGATATTGCAGACATTGTAACCGGACCTTTTCGCCAATAAGCTCCACGATATAAAAATTGCCAAATATCCTCTATCTGATGAGGGTCCTTTCCTATCAACAATGGAACTATGTGGTCATTTAAATAGGCTGATACAGCAAGCTCTCTACCATTAAGGGTTGCGTCACCTACTCCATAAAGTCCTTCATCTGTACAAATTTTTAAACTTACAAAATTTCTTCCGGGACAAGTTATGATAACTCTGGCCTCAGTAATTTTCATGGGATATCCAAGTATGTTATTTTACAGTAATTGCCCATTTTTTTAGAAGCAATTATACTGAAAACTCACATTTTAATATCTAATTTTTTTTGATTTTGATTATTTAAATATTTGGGGGTAAATTATTTCAATCCGAAATCTTCAAGCATTACATTTGCCGTGATCGTACCCATCGCTGAAATTCCTCCACCTGGATGACACGAAGGACCGGTCATGTATAGGTTTCGAATGGGAGAACGATATTGGGAGTAACTTGGGAAGGGCCGGAAGTAACCACTTTGCGAGAGTGTTCGTTCTCCTCCAGTGGTGGTGCCGTTTACAAAGGACAAGTTGTCTCGTGCAAGACTTTCTGCAGTGTCGATATACTGTCCTAAAATATTGTCTTCGGTCATGTTGATAGTGTATTCCTGCAATTTTGGAAGGAGGATATGGTTTACATAATCTTCGCCAATATCCTCCCATCTATCACCATTACTTAACCAATTCGGTACAAAAGTATCCATAATGAGAGTATGCTTTCCCTCAGGAGCGCGGGAAGAGTCTTTCGTGGTCCAGCAAGCCGTCCACAGAAAAGGATCTGTCGGAGCCACGCCTCCAGAGATTTCCAAATACTGCTTATCAATATCCCTCATTGAGCCAAAAATCCGCTGGAAAGCAGTCTGATTGATTTCCGGATTGTCATTAAAATTTGGTGCTTCATTAAGTGCGTAATGTACTCTGCAGATGCTGACCGTGCCAAATGAGAAGTTCCGGACCATCCGAAGGAACCCTTGATTCAAATGTCGCCCATTAACTAGCATACCGTCTGAGAGCCGGATTCCTTTCGCAGTCTTCTTGGAATCCACAATAAATTCAATAACAGAGGCATTCGTCAGAACTTTTCCGCCTTTAGCTTCTAGATAACGAACTAATGATGTTGTCAACATCATGGATCCCCCTTCCGGGATTGATTCCCCGAAAATGTGTATTGCAGGGATCATGATGTAGAACGTCTGACCGATCCCCTGCTGGTCAGGAAGAATCTGCGGGGCTAACGCCCAGCCAAGTATAAAAGTTTGCACATGCGGATTCTCGAAATTCTCAAACACAAACGCCTTTGCACTCTGGTTGTAACTTCGCAGCATTTGCAGTCCTTCACGACTGTTTTCCATTGCAGCAGGAAGATAGCTTGGAGGGCTAGGCGGTGAAAACATTCCCTTGATAAAACCATCTTTGATGTTCACAAATTCATCATAGATTTCCCGATATCGATCAGCATCTTTTCGTGAGTAAAATGCAATACTTTCAACCGTTTTTTCAATGCTTTTGTAAACCACTATCCCGGGACCTTCTTTGTTCGGATGACCTGTGATGTGGTCCTCAGCCCAAATATAATTTAGGCCAAATTTTTCCAGTTCCGGCTTCAGGTCATTGAAGGTTTCGTTTGCATGAATCCAGACATGCGAGGATCCGTATAGATCGTGCTTAAATCCGGGCAAGGTTACTTCCCTAGTCAACACTCCTCCACCCGCCCACGGATTTCGTTCAGCCACCAAGACCCGCAGTCCCTCCCGAGCCAGTACAGCACCACACACAAGGGCATTGTGCCCACCGCCTGCAATGACAACGTCGTAATCGAACATCAATCTCCTTGCATCAATTTACTGAGTGTATCCATTACTCCTTGGTTTTCCTGAGATTTGCCAATAGTGATACGCAAGCAATTAGAGGGACTGCCTGTACTAAACGGACGTGGGATGATACCATTCCGCATCAAAGCAGTAGCAGCTGCTTCACTATTGGCTTCTGAATCATCAGGGAACTGTATGAGCAGAAAATTTGCCATACTGGGAAAAACCTTCAGTCCGTAAGATTTCAGTTCGATAGTCATCTTCTCTCGCCATAAATGGTTGTGTTGCTGAACGTGTTGCGTGTATTCAAAATCGTGCAGGGCGGCTACTGCAGTTACCATTGCTGGACCATTTGCATTAAAAGTAATACGAATTCTTTGCAAAATTTCAAAAACCTTACAGGGGACAAACATCCAACCAATTCGCATAGAAGCTAGGCCAAAAAGCTTTGAGAATGTGCGTGTCACCACTACATTTTCTGTTTCAACGGCCCACGTCAGCCCGGATTCAAAATCTTCTGCGGTCACATATTCTGCATACGCTTCATCAAGTAGCAAAAGTACATTATTTGGAAGGTTTTCATGAAGTCTCCTCACTTCGTTTCCAGAAAGGTATGTTCCTGTCGGGTTATTAGGGTTAGCAAGTGCAACCAGCCTAGTCTTTGGCGTCACTCGATTCAACAATTCCTCAACATTCGTCAAACATTCATCCTCAGGTGCACTGACCACATTTGCTCCTTGAGAAAGTGCAAAGATTTTGTATAGTGGGAAACCGTATTCGCTCAGCAAAACCTCATCACCAGAACCAACATAAGCGTGAATCAGCATCTGGATGAGTTCAGCAGAGCCATTACCACAAAAAAGTTGTGTAACTTTCAAGTTATGTAATGCGGATATCGCATCACGTAACTCATTTTGATCCGGATCTGGATAACGGTGAAGTTGTGCTGATGCATCTGCATAAGCTTTTAATGCCTGTGGACTTGGCCCAAGAGCCGATTCATTAGAGGATAGCTTTATAGGATCGTCAATCCCTTTCAAGTTCCTCTCTCCTGGGACATACTCCGGAAGCTCAAGCATACTTGATCGAGGTTGGGGAATCATGTAAATTTGCAGTTAGTAATCAGAGTTCAGTGCTCAGAGTAAAGTCATAACCGATTTCAATTCAGTGTATTGTGCCATCCCCTCCCAGCCGTTTTCCCGACCCCATCCAGATTGTTTATAACCACCATACGGAACAGACATATCCGGTATGCCATGGCAATTAACCCACAATAATCCCGCATGTATACTTGAGGATATACGATGTGCTTTGCTAAGATCACGAGTCCAGATACTACCTGCCAAACCATAGGGAGTGTCATTAGCCAATGTGACCCCTTCTTCCGGATCCTCAAAAGGTATGGCGGTTATAACTGGACCGAAGATTTCTTCACGAACCACTGACATTTCCTGATTCACATTGACCAGCACAGTTGGCTTGTAAAAATACCCTGAGCCACTGGACTGCTCACCTCCGCTCAAAGCTTCTGCCCCCTCACTTACTCCAGAAGTTACAAGAGCATGTACATAATTACGATGACGCTCAGAAATAAGGGGGCCCATTTGAGATTCTGAGTCAAAACCTGGCCCAAGTTTCAGTGAGTTTGCAATTCTGCTCACACCCCCAACAACCCTCTCAAACACAGACCGCTCCACCAACAACCGTGAACCTGCAACACAAACCTGTCCAGCGTTTGCAAAAATCCCTTCAGCAACTCCAGAAATGGCACGGTCAATATCGGCATCGGCAAATACAAGGACAGGAGATTTGCCTCCCAATTCCAATGAAATCCTTTTTAGGTTCCCTGAAGCAGCCAAAAGGAGTTTACGAGCAGTTGCTGAGGAACCCGTAAATGCGATCTTGTCCACTCCAGGGTGTTCAACCAGCCTAGCTCCAGTAATTCCATCTCCAGTAACAATATTTACCACTCCAGGTGGGAACCCCGCCTTTTCGAAGAGTTCTCCCATTAGTAACGTACTCAAGGGGGTTTGTTCGGAGGGTTTTAGAACACATGTGCAGCCTGCAGCCAAGGCCGGCGCCAACTTCCAAGCTGCCATAACCAAAGGACCATTCCAAGGTACGATCTGGCCAACTACTCCGATTGGTTCGCGTTGGATATAAGCGTGGAATTCATTTTCAGACACAGATGGCTGTGTGGTTCGCCCCTCAATTTTAGTGCACCATCCAGCATAGTACCTAAATGACTCTGCTGCTGCTGGAATTTCACCGTTCAATGTGTCAGAAAACAGCTTGCCACCATCCAAGGTTTCTAGTATTGCTAATTCTTGGGAATTAGATTCGATAAGTTCCGCAACTTTCCACAATAGTTGGGCCCGCTGCGCGGGTGTAATTTTGCTCCACTTTTTGTTTTCAAACGCTTGCCGTGCCGCAACAACAGCCTGATCAACGTTTGCTTTCCCAGCGATCGCATATTTACAAATGACCTTACCGTCAGCAGGGTTGACAGTTGCCCCCCATTCGTTGGAATCGTCCCCGACCCACTCCCCTCCAATAAGCATTGGTCGTGGAGTATCTAGAAAACGTAAAACACTTTCTGGAAATTCCATTTTCATAGTCTTTTCACCGCTTCAAAAATAAAAATGAATTGAAACATTGACATCATGCAGGTCGTGCACGAGGTCTAATAATGAACTTCCACGGGGTTGGCATGTCTTGTGATAATTCGACCTCAATCAAGGCCGGAGCAGAATCTGCTAATGCTCTACGCAAAACAGAGCGCAACTTTTTTGGAGTTTGAACCCGTTGCCCTGATAACCCAAAACTTTCTGCTAGCTTCACAAAGTCGGGGTTATGCAGATCAGAAGCAATTATTCTTCCTCCAAACCATTCCTTTTGCTGGCGCTGGACATTGCAAAATTTGTTGTCGTTAAAAATAATCACCACCACTTCTAATCCGTACTGAACGGCGGTTGCAAGTTCCTGCAGGTTGAATAGGAAACCACCATCACCGGTAATAGCAACAACCTTTTTGCCTGGATTTGCAGCTTGTACCCCAAGAGCAGTTGCATAGCCATAACCAAGCGTTCCTTGATAACCCGCCGAAATGAAGTGCCGTGGATATGCACGACCTGCATGATGTCAATGTTTCAATTCATTTTTCAGTTTTGTCAACTCTTGTTTTCGTGATTTGCGTCGTAAGTTGTGTTGCTCCACTTTTGGAAGCAGGGCTCTCAGAGCAGTTCGAGCCTCCGAAATAATACCTACTTCCGGTTGAGAAATCCTGTTTATTTCTGTCGGATCAATGTCAATGCGCAGGATTTTAATATTTTCGTCCAATCCCCAATACATTTGCTGATATTTGAGACGGGTTCCAATGGCAAGTACTACATCTACTTCTTTCCACAGCCGATGTCCTGCAGGAAAGCATTGGCTGAGATAATGTCTTTCATCTATGACACCCTTTCCGCTACGGAAAAAAGTTACTGGTGCTTGCAATAGCTCCGCTATCTGTAAAATTTCCAAATTCGCACCCTGCGCTCCACCTCCAACTACTAACAATGGTTTTTTGGCTTTAGCGAGCAGCTTTGCAGCCTGTTCGATGTGTTCCAGATTTAGATCTGGTACAGCATAAGATTCTGGAGGTAAGATTAAAACCTCACTTTGCTGACCCATCACGTCCATAGGCATCTCCAATTCAACAGGTCGGGGGCGACCGGTTTGAAGCTGCTTGAAGGCTTCTCTAATTCTAGCCGGAGCTTGGGAAGGATGGTCAATTCTAGCTGCCCACTTAGTCAGTTTTTTGATCAGTCCAAGTTGATCAGGAATTTCGTGTAGATACCCTCGCCCAGTCCCAATTCCATCAGAAGGGATTTGTCCAGTAACACATAAGACTGGAGAATTGCAAGCATAAGCTGTAGAGAGAGCTGCTGTAGTATTCAAAAGACCAGGTCCAGGTACAACAGTGTATGTACCGACCCGACCTGTGGATCGTGCATAGCCAAATGCCATGTAAGCCGCACCTTGTTCATGCCTTGAATGAATAAGTTTAAAATTTTCTTTTGTTTTATATACAGCATCAAAAAGATGATCGAGTTGTCCTCCTGGTAAGCCAAAGATCGTGTCTACTCCATTTTGCTGTAGAGACTTCAAAATAGCTTCTGCACCAGTCAAAGAAGGCATATTTGATTTGGAATGAGTGTTATGAAGGTCATCTTCTTGGGTTAGTCCTTCCAAGGAAACACTTTCAATTTTTGATCTGATCATAACCGCTTTTCAGTGGATTGACTGAAGATAGAACAATCTGAGCAGTCCACCCATATGCAGATTTGCTCTCCATAGACGGGTTTTTCAGTATTTTTCAAGAAACGTCCTATGAGTTTTGTCTCATGAAAATCACAGAAGACACACACGTCAGATCCTAGGTTCTCTAAATTGGTAACCCGAACGTCTATACCCAAGGTGGTACTTTGATTACGATCACCCAGAGTAGCATGAACATTTTCCGGACGCACTCCTAAAATCACAGGATGTCCTTCCTCGGGGGAATTCTGAAATTCATAACCCCTAACGGGAAAGTTCACTCCTTGAGCCTGGACACAGATTTTTTGGTCTGATTTAACAAGTTCCCCGTAAATGAAATTCATTCCGGGGGAACCAATGAACTCTGCCACGAATCGGTTTACCGGAATACGGTAGACATCATCGGGAGTTCCAACTTGTTGTAATACACCTTCATTTAGTACCACGATTTTCGTCGCCAGGGTCATGGCTTCAACCTGATCGTGTGTCACAAAAACGATAGTTGAGTTGAGCCTACGATGAAGGTTCTTCAACTCAATACGCATTTCCGCGCGCAGCTTAGCGTCAAGATTACTCATTGGCTCATCCAAAAGGAAAATATCCGGTTCATGTACCATTGCCCGTGCAATTGCAACACGCTGACGTTGTCCCCCTGAAAGCAAAGCAGGTTTTCGGTCCAACAGATCATTGATCTGCAACATTTCCACTGTTTTGTTCAGAATTTGTTCGATTTTAGCTTTAGGCACACCACGACAAAATAACCCAAAAGTTATGTTCTTCCTTACTGTCATGGTTGGATAGAGCGCATAAGATTGGAAGACCATAGCAATATTGCGATCCTTTGGAGCCTTTTCAGTGACGTTTTGGTTGTTAATAAAAATCTTACCTTCTTTTTCAATGGATTCCAAACCAGCAACGCAGTTTAAAAAGGTGGATTTTCCACAGCCAGAAGGGCCGAGTAGAATAAGGAATTCTCCAGCCTTTATTTCCAAATTTATATCTCTCAACACATATTTAGAGTCAAACTGTTTGCTGAGATTTTTTACAGATAGGGACATGAAGGGTTTATCCTTTTACAGCTCCAGAAGTTAAGCCCTGTATAAAGAACTTGCCTGCCAAAAGGTAGATTAAAAGAGTGGGGAATGCGGTTAGCAAGGTCGCTGCCATATTAACGTTGTGTTCTTTCACTCCGTAAGTAGAATTTACGATATTATTCAATGCGGCCATTATAGGTTGTTTACCTACTTCACCAAAGGTGAGTGAAAATATGAAATCGTTGTAAATACCAGTGAAAATCAGGATAACTGCCACCATGATTATGGAAGGTGACATGGGGAGGATGATTTGGAAGAAGATACGGAAGAAACCTGCACCATCAATTATAGCTGCTTTCATTAATTCAGGTTGAATAGTAACATAATAGTTACGGAACAGAAGTGTAGTGAGAGGAACACCATAGACGGTATGAAGTAGTATTAGACCAAAGGAAGTTCCGAAAATACCAAGTTCGCGTAAAGTGATCGCGATGGGAATGAGATATAGTTGAAAAGGCATAAAGCAACCTGTCAAAAGTCCACCAAGAAGCAAGTCTGAACCCCGGAACTTCCACTGAGTGAGGGCGTAGCCGTTAAGGGCACCAATAAAGACGGCCAATGCTAATGCTGGAATCGTGACGGCAAACGTGGCAAAAAAATGCGACTTGATCCCATTGCAACTGAGTCCTACGCAGGCATAATCCCATGCTTTGAACCAACCTTCAAAGAACCAAGTTTGTGGAGGAAGCAGTAAACTGGTCTCCCTGATCTCCTCCGGAGATTTGAAAGAAGTCATAAGCATCACATATAGTGGGGCCAGAAAAAACACTAAAAAGATACTAAGCGTGAAGTAAAGTGCGACACGATGCCATGTGAAAGGGACATTAGGCGGTCTCATTTTTGCTTCCTGAGTTCGAGATAGAGATATGGTAAAATGATCAGCAACACTGTCATGACGGTACAAACCGCTGCTGCTGCACCTCTTGCGATATTGGAACGAGCAAAAAAATAATCATAAATGAATTTTGCCGGAACATCTGACGCAAATCCAGGACCTCCGGAAGTCAAGGCGACTACAAGATCAAAACTGCGGACAACATTGAATGTAAGAAGTAGGATTGCGGCAAGCAAAATTGGCCGTAACTGTGGAAGTATGATAGCTCCATAGGCTCTCCAAGCAGGAATTCCTTCCACATAAATAGATTTCCAGATATCCTTATCTACTGCTCTTAATCCTGCAAGAAACAGCACCATGATTAGTCCGGTCCCGTGCCAAACCGCAGCAAGGACCACAGTGTAGATGGCATACTTGGAAGAGACAACCCAGTCGAGTGTAAACTCATGGAATCCCATTTCATGAGCTAGTTTCTGCAAGCCAAGACTAGGATTTAGCATCCACTGCCAAGCTAGTCCGGTAACAACCAGTGATAGAGACATAGGGTAGAGAAAAGTAGTTCGAAAAAAATTCTCCAGACGAATACGCTGATCCAACAAGATCGCAAACAAACCTCCAAACAACACACAAAAAAACAGATAAAGTCCACCGAAGATGAACATGTTAGCATAAGCTATTTTCCAGCGGTGGTTGGACCACAGTAGTTCATACTGCTTAAGGCCCAGCCATTTGTGACTTGGAAGGAATTTCGAATCAGTGAAGGAGAGGTAGCCGGTGTAAAGGGTGAAGCCCCACAGGAAGTACACCACAATTATCAAGGTTGGAACCAACACAAGTTGTGAGGCCATTACATGGGAGCGGCTCTGCATCACAGTTTATAAAAAGGAGAAGCGGCGGGAATACCAAACCTTCCGCCGCCTCTTTGTGGATAGATTAAACCAGACAATTAAAGTTGCTTTATACCATCAACCAGCATCTTACGAGCCTGTTCAGGAGACATATCCGAATTCCAGAACTGACTGACGACATCTTTCAATACTCCTTTGAATCCGGAGTCTCGGACGTTCCAGTGCAGAGCTGCACTTCCGCTTCCCAGTAATACAAGGGCATTTTGGGAACAATGATCGAAACCCTCAGTTGAAGCGTCCGTGCGAGCAGGCAAAGCACCCTTTAGTAAGGCCGCTTTTGTCTGTACATCCTTGTTCATCATGGCAGAGGCCAGCTTACCTTGGGTAGCTTGATCTGCTCCTGACGAAGTTTTAGGAAAAGCAAACCCATCAACAGCCGTTAATACCATACCAGACCCTGGCGAAATCTTACACGAGAAGTCCTGGCCAGGTGTTTTATTAGCTTGTAAAAATCCACCTTTAGCCCAGTCTCCCATGAAGATGTAGCCGGCTTTTCCAGTGATTACTAGATTGTTGGTGTCTCCCCAACTACGTCCAGCCTTTCCGGCATCAGTGAAGGGTTCCAACGCCCTCATTGCAGTAAAAACTCGTATGGTATCTTCACTGTCAATGGTGTTCATATTGCCATCCAATAACTCCCTGAAATATTGGGCCCCTGCGACTCCCAGAGCCACATGATCAAAAAGCAAGGTTTCCTGCCAGTCCTGACCACCCACCGCCAAGGGAATATAGCCGGCTTTCTGGATTCTAGGAAGACTCGTCATGAAGGCGCCCCAACTCATGGGTTCGTCCACTCCTACAGATCGTAAAAGGGACAGATTTGCATATCGCCAGTTAACTGTACTGATAAATATTGGGGCCGCTATATACTTCCCCCCCTGCTTTGAGGCAGAAGCAACACCGTCTGGAAGAACAGAGTCCCAGTTCTCGGATTTAGCCACCGAATCAACATCATTAAGTAGTCCACCTTCAGCCCACTCTTTAGAAGAGGCTCCAACTACCATCAGGACCGCTGCCGGAGGATTTCCGCCAATTACACGTGATTTCACTGAGGCATGAGCTGCCTCTGAATCATTGTGGGGGGTGTCCAACCACTTACTCCCGCTTCGTTCAAATTCATCAACAATTACTTTGAGTGCCTTGGATTCAGCATCGCCAACCCACCAATGCACAACGTCTCCCCCAGCCCATAGG
>LUMJ01001374.1_pt1 | contig 14692 bp, 12 predicted proteins | sample 729631 | NCBI WGS metagenome assembly LUMJ01 (sample SAMN03860266, study PRJNA289734) | marine metagenome | biome: seawater column; feature: ocean; material: water; isolation source: Red Sea water column Station 22 - depth 500m | place: Saudi Arabia: Red Sea | collected 2011-10-15 | depth 500 m | reverse complement strand
GGTGGGTACTTGAACGCACCAGCGATCTCCCGTTTGCAGAACTTTTCAGCAGGGAAATCTGGCAACCTATGGGTGCAGAATACGATGCTTACATCAACGTCGATCGTTTGGGTGCTCCACGGTCCGCGGGTGGTATCTGCGTCACGCTGAGAGATTTTGGTCGATTCGGACAGATGTGCCTGGACATGGGACTTGGCAATGGACAGTCAATCGTGCCGAACTGGTGGCTCAGGGATATTCGCCAGAACGCAGATCAGGCCGTCTGGAATGCGGGCAACTTTGCGGAATTTATGCCTAACTGGCGATATCGGAGTAAATGGTACATCTCTCCAACCGGAGTTTACGCCGGTCTGGGCGTATTCGGGCAGTTTCTCTATGTGGATCCAGCCGCAGACGTGGTTATCGCACGGTTTTCTTCCCGTCCAAAGGCACTGGACCCCACTGACAAGGATTCAAGCTACTTGGCTTACGAAACGATCTGTGAGCTGCTCAACCGTTGACTGCGAATTACTGTGGACTCAGTCCCCAGCCGGTAATTCCATCTCGCCAAGGTCCCACCAAATACCAGTCATGATCCGTAAGGCCTCGCGACTGACACTACCCAATAGATGTTCGTTAGCTGCATGTTGTGAACAGCCGCTATAGGAATGCGGCACCCAGATTGTTGGCAGACCCAAAATCCCAGCAAATACATCGTTGGGCAATGTGCCGCCTAAATTCGGGATCACTGCAACTTCCTTTCCAGTGGTGGCCCCGATGGATGCGATCACCCATTTCACCCAGGGATGATCAGGCTCCAGTCGGGTCGCTCTTGCTGCCTTACCTTGCGCAGACAACTCCACGTTGCTAAACCCCCGTTCATCCAGGAACTCCCGCAGCGCGGGTAATAACTGTTCAGGGTCTGTCGGCACCACAAATCGCACCTGACAGTGGGCGAAAGCCTTTGGAGGTATCGCATTCGCTGGGCTTTGCGGGTTACCCGTTTCAAATGCGAGTACCTCGAACGAATTCCAGCCAAACACCTGCTCGGGTGGTGTCAACCCGGGCTCTCCCCAGTGGGGATCGATGTCGGGACTGTTTTCGTCCTGGTCTACTGTTAACTCGCGCAACACACCCTGAACCGAACCCGGAATTTCATCCAGGCGCCACTGTGGGACTTTGATCTCACCGGTGGATGACGTGATTGCGGCGATTGCGTGCGCGAGAATAATCCCGGGGTTCGCCAACAACCCTCCCCAGTTACCCGAATGATGCCCACCCTCGCGGAGATCGACGCTCATAGCGAAGTTAAATGCACCCCTTGACCCCATGAAAACAGTCGGTTGCGCGGGCGCAATGCGCGGTCCATCTGATGCAATGAAGACATCCGCTGACAAACGGTCCTTGTTTACCTCACAAATCTCGCTCAATCCAATCGATCCGACTTCTTCCCCGGTCTCGATCAGTACCTTGATGTTGAACCCCAGATATCCACGACTGGCCAATACGTACCTGAGCGCAGCAAGATTGATCGTGTGCTGACCTTTGTTGTCCGCCGAGCCGCGGCCAAACCAACGATCACCATCTTGGGTCAATACCCAAGGACTCAAATCGCGCCGCCACTGATCGTCGTATCCCCGGACCACATCACCATGGCCGTAGGTCAACACCGTGGTGTATGCAGGATCCTCTTCACGATGCGCAATCAGCACTGGACCCCCTCCGGCAACTGGGTTATTTTCGATTGCGTATACGAACCCCATGTCGGCTAATTCCGCTGCGATCTCGTCTTCCAGATACCGGTGTAGATCCGCAGCTCGTTCTGGCACCTGACTCTCAGTCGGAATGCTGACCCTGCGACTGAGGTCAGAAAAAAACTGATCCTGATCGAAGTATTGCTCTATCTCTTGTATTACAGAGGCGCGAGTCATGATCAATTGACGGACTGACGCAAGCGATCGCCAAGTAGCGGAGTAGGCTTCAGTGCCAGAGCCATCAGGAAACCCAAAACGCTTAAACCGGTCACTACGAGAAACGCAGTATCGTAGGCACCCATTAAATCGTAGAACCAGCCTGTTAACCACGGCCCAAGCGTAGCACCGAGAGAACCCAGAAACATGACAATCCCAAAAATCACACCGTGGGCGCGCGTTCCAAAATATTCGGCAACACTGGGTGAGGCAACAGCAAAAAGCCCGCCATGCGCAATGCCGTAAACGAATGCAAATGCGAATAACCATTTCGGGTCAGACAATAGCTGAAGAAATACAATACTCAGGAACAGCAATCCAAACGCTATCAACAGCGAGCGTTTAGCACCAAAATAATCGAATCCGGCTCCCAATGTCAGTCGGCCGAGAATACTACAACCCCCGATTACCGACAGCACTATTGCTGAGGCGGCGGGTTCAAGGCCTTGATCAATCCCATGGGGAACGACATGAATGATGATTGAAAAAAGGCAGTACCAGTCTGCAAACTTCGCTATGGAGATCAACCAGAACTGGCGGGTTCGAACAGCTTGTTTCAAACTCAGGCCCGCCTCTTCGCCTCCACCGTTCTTGGCACCCTCTTTCTGCTCCTCACCCCACGGCATGAGGCCCAGCGACTTTGGATCACGTCGCATCACTTGCGCGGCAATTACCGTCACAATCACGGCCAATATTCCTATGAGCATCGCGGTCTCCCGCCAGCCGTAATGCAAAATGAGAAATGCGGCAATCAACGGCACTGTGAGTTGACCTATACCCGCCCCGGTCTTGACAAGCCCAGACGCCAAACCTCTTGCACGTGTATACCAACGTGCCACAGTCGACAGCATAACAACATCATGAGCAGCAATTCCTAAACCACACAGCAGCCCATAAAACAGGTAAAGATGCCATAGAGCCGACATGCGCGACATTGAGATAAAGCCCAATGCAAATACCACCGTCGACACTGTCAGCAATATTCGGGGCCCGATCCGGTCATTGATCCGACCCATGGCAATACCCAGCAGTCCCATAACAATAAACATTGTCGAAGAAGCACCCGATATCTGAGCTCTAGACCAACCAAACTCTTTTTCGAATTCGGGGAACAGTACACCAAAGGTGAAAAACAGACCTAAATACATCATCTGCGTCACCATACAAGCGCCAACGATGTAATGGCCGTAAAAGAATTTTGCTCGAGCCATCTTGGATTACCGTTTTCTTCGCTTAGATCACCAGCCAGTGGTTTTTAAAATACATCGCGTCGCACAGACTACCATCGCTGGCACGCAGCATGCGTCACGGTAAGCCTCTAGTTGATCGATATCCGGTGCATCACTCGTTTGAATCCATGATAGTCATTGATTGGATTGTGCTGCGTACATCGGTTGTCCCACATGGCCATAGATCCCACAGCCCATTGGAAGCGACAAGTAAATTCCGACTGTGTCTGGTGGGCAAAAAGATAATCAAGCAGCGGCTTGCTTTCGGCTTCGGTCATATTTTTAAAATGGATCGAGTGACCATAGTTGACGAACAGCGCCTTTCTGTCAGTTTCTGGGTGAATACGCACAGCTGGGTGTTCAGCTTCTAGCACCTGCGCCGCTCCCACCGACGTATCTGTCAACCGGTGTTCCCGACTCTTCGCCGCACCTGCCTTTGCGGAACTCTGAACAACAATCAAGCTATCCAATATATTTCTCATGCCTTCCGACAATGCCTCGTAAGCCAGGTACATGTTTGCAAATAAAGTATCACCACCCACCGGTGGGAGCTCTCGTGCCAACAACAACGCCCCTATCGGTGGCTGCTCTAAATACGTGGTATCAGAATGCCAAATCAGCTATTCCCTGAACCATTGGATACTCAACAGGAACACCGAACCGTCGGGCAAATGCCAGTTGCTCCGCAGGTTCAAGGTCTTGATTCGGAAAGAATACGACAAGGTGCTGTAACCACGCTTTTCGTATTTCCTCGATTACCTGATCTGGTAGATTGTGCCGACAGTCTACCTCATGGATCAGAGCACCCAGGGCGGGTGAAATTGGCTCAACGCGGATATGCTGATAATCAAACATCGAGACAGTTGCTGATCAACCACGGAATTCCGGTTCTTCCCGATCGAGCATTCGCCGCAATGCACTGAAGTGACGTTCTCCGATTAAAGGTAGTTCTTTACGCATCTGTTCACGAGTCGCTTCCCGCACAGAATCTGGAATTTTCCTTAATTCGGCACCCGTGGACCTTGCCAGCACCTGAAACATAGACGCTCGTTCCAGGTAATAAAGATCTGTAAACGCACGCGCAACCGATTTACCGACGACAGTAACGCCATGGCTTGCCATGAATAGGATGTTCGCATCGCCCAGCAGGCCAGCAAGCCGATCACCTTCTTCCCTGCTAAGGGCGAGACCACTGTATTCGTCGTCATACGCGATCCGGCCGTCGAACTGCAGGGCATTCTGTTCACACATCTCGAGGCGCCCATTTTCAAGCAAAGTCAAGGCGGTGGTATACGGCATGTGGTTGTGCAGAACCACTGTGGCACCCGGCACATTCGTGTGAATCCTGCTATGGATGAAAAAAGCCGTGTCTTCCACCGTATTTTCGCCCTCGAGCACGTTGCCTTCGGCGTCTGCAAGGACGAGTGACGATGCGGTAATCTCCGACCAGTGCCAGCCGTAAGGGTTGATCAAGAACCGATCTCCGCGGACCCGGCCCTCTTCGTCCGGCACGGCCATTGAAAAATGATTGTCTACACCTTCTGAAAGACCCAGACGCACAGCCCAGCGCAGTGCGACCGCTAGATCTACTCGCCCCTGCTCCAGGCTATCATCAGTTCGCAACTCATGAGTACTCTGTAACGATGCTGTTGATGCCATCATCTGTCTCCTGTTGACAAATATTTTCTTTGATTAACTCAAAAGTGAAGCGAAATATCACGATGGCCCGAAGTACACGCCGCAACATACAACGCTTCGGTCTTCGCTAGCCGTTTCTGTAGGCGCAACCCGATAGTGCCGCGGATAGCCTGTTCATATATCTTCATATCGGGCAACAGTTCGGTCATAGCCCGTTCCCTCCAAAGACGCTGCTCACGGTATATCACCCCCGCATTGTCTAAGTGGGAAATCGCTTTATCTAGTTTTGGCTTTTTCTTGCTCAGTGCACGTCTTGCTTTACTGATTTGCGATTTGATTTTACTGGCCCCTTTGATTGATCCAAATTGCTTGGCAAGAGACTTAAGCGGGTCGATCATATCCTCTGGGCTAGCGCCATTTACAATTTGATTGTGCAGGCCTGTCAACTCGCTCTCAAGCTTGTTAAAGTCGTCCGTTGCTTCGAAAAGTTCAATTAGATCCGTCACGGGAGAATAGGCACTGTCAACAGTCCGACGATATTTTTTTCGCGCTGTTAGCTCTGCTTTAGTCAGAACCGAAAATTCTTTATGAACCTGAGCCCAGTCTGCCGGTATCTGTGAAATTAATTCCTGTTTCTCCTGTTTAAGCACCGAGATCCGCGCATCTAACTCGCTTTTCTGAGCCGCATCTTCGTTCGGATCTAGTCGCTTGTTGACGACAATCAATTTGTCAATTTCTTCGTTAAGTTTACGAGTATTGTTTTCGATCCTGCGAACCTTACGATGTATGGGACGATACGCGACCGCGTTATCCATAACACTTGCCTCTGCACGAAATACTTCATCGAGCAAAGGAATTGCATTATCAGCATGGTCGAAACTCTTTTCAATCGCAGCTGATAATTTCTTCGGCAGATAGCTCATGTCGAGACTGCGTGCTGTCTCAACCGACTGAAGAATTATCGCACTATTACCGCTAAATTTGTCGTTAACATATTCTTCAATGCAATATTGCAGTTTTGGGTTGCGGGGTGGCGGCGCTGTGGGTGAGGTCATCGACACTCGGTTAGGCAGATAATTTACCAAGCTCGGATTTGCAGCCACAATGCCTATAGCGACGAGCTGTAGAATAATAAAGGCGATAACACCTTTATACATTTCGATCGTTTTTACGATCGCTGGCGCCACACCTCTTAAGTAAAACAAAGCAAAGCCGAATGGCGGTGTCAGAAAAGAAGTCTGCACATTCAATCCGATCATCACACCCAACCACACCGCAGTAACATTAGCGGACGGATCGGTCAAAAGTATGGGGGCAATAATTGGAACGACGACCACTGCGATTTCGATGAAGTCAAGAAAAAATCCCAGAATAAAAATTACCGCCATCACGATAATGAATTTGGCCCAGAATCCGCCAGGCATGCCGTTCAAGAAATCGCGTACCAGGTCCTCACCGCCAACTGCCCTGAACGCTGCTGTCAACATCGCGGCACCAAGAAGGATGATGAACACCAGCGAAGTCGTCTTGGCCGTCTCAACCATCACACCCTGAAGCGTGTTGTCTATCTTGTAAGCACGCCAAGCACTCCAGAACAATGCATAAAGTAGCCCAGCAGTCGCAATTCCAGCTATTGCAATGATCTGAATATCCTGACTTCCGCGAATATTCTTAACGTTAATCTCGAAATTGGATAGCAGAACGAAAATAACTATCAGTGAAACCAGCCCCAGAATTGCTGGCCAGTAGGCACCTTTCTGGCCGGCTTTGAGCCGATAACCCGCCATGAACAATGCGCCTGACGCACCAATCGCACATGGAACCTAGCACCAGGAAAATTAGCCCGAGCGGCGGCACCAGAATTAAAAAGACTTTAATAAAAAACTGGAAATCAATCTCGCCAGCATATCGAACTGCTGGGGCGGCTTTTGGTCGTATTTGGGCCCAAACTAAGATAAATACCATATAGAGTGCCACCAAAACTAAGCCTGGCACAAACGCTCCCAAAAACATCTCCCCGGCACTGGTTGAAGCCACGCCAAACTCTGACGGCATCGACAACTCGCCAGTTGCCTCCTTAAACATCGTCTTGCGACCAGTGCCTGCCTGATCCGTAGCACTTGCCAGTTGATCCGCAAGGATGATCAAAACAATGGACGGCGGAATAATTTGCCCCAGCGTGCCGGACGCTGCAATAGTCCCCGTCGCCAGTGGCCGAGAATAATTATTGTTCAGCATCGCAGGCAGCGAGATAAGCCCCATGGCTACCACAGTTGCACCCACAATACCGGTGGTCGCAGCCAATAATGCACCGACAAAGACGACTGAAATTCCCAATCCTCCAGGCACTGGCCCGAATAACTGTGCCATCGTCACCAGCAAATCTTCAGCGATCCGAGATCGCTGCAACATGATGCCCATAAATATGAATAACGGAATTGCAATCAGCGTGTCACGCTCAACCTCCCAGTACACTCCACGAAGATTAGTTACTCCAGATGTAAGCCACTCTTGCGGCCCACCCTGGGCAAAATACGCACTAGCATCGCCCGCCAGAAAGTAACCAAACGCCGCTGCGACAACAATTGTTATGATCGCGGACCCGGGCAATGCAAAAGCAACAGGAAACCCGGACCCCAGCGCCCAAGCCATCAATATCATCAACAAGGCTAGAAAAATTAGTTCCACAGTGGTTACCGAGCCTAGTGTGTGGGTAGTGATTCGAGCTGGCGTTTGCCAGGTTCATCACGATAATCAGCGACAGCGGCAAGAAAGTAGCTAACAAATTGAATTGCCATCGTGATGGCAAAGACCGCAAGAAATCCGGCCAATAAATATTTTACATACAGACCATAACCTGACTGAGAGACCTCAAATTTTGCCAGCGGCATGTTAATCATCGCTGACTTACTGCCCATGCCAATCAATATAATCGTCCAAGAAAAGGACAGGCCAAGAAGAATTGATCCAAACGCATTAATGAGTCCCTTCTTTTTTGCGGCGAAATTCGTATAAAAAACGTCCACCCGTACGTGTCCCTCCTCCAACAAGGTATATGCACTTGCAAACAGGAATAATGCGCCATACCAAAACCTAACCAAATCGCCCATGAAGGCTTGTTCGTAAGAGAATACAAATCGCGTAATCACAATCGCAAGCTCGGCTACAACAATAAGCAGGCTCAACAAGACAAACCCCAAGGTACGGGTAAAGGCTGCAATTACCACACCTGCAGCCATCAGAGGCATATGCACGTAAGTACCACGATATTCGGGCCGACCTAACTTTTTGGTCATCTCTTCGCCAGCTACCGCGGTCAATAGACCCTCCACGCGGAGAAATGAAATCACCATGTCAACCACACCGATCAAAAGCACGGCCCAAAAAAATGCTCGAATGAGAAAGATATTCGCATCCGAGATCAGTGCGCTATCCGCGCGCAGGGTTTGATTACGGCTGGATGCTACATAAGAAACGGCCACGACCAGACCAACAAAGTATGCAGCGAATTGAACCCAGGCTAAAGACCCAGCGGTTCCAGCTTGAAATACGGGCAGTATGCCCGGCCAATCCTTTGTCGTTACCAGGTAATTGTTGACAAGAAATACAGCCAATACAGCGAGCATAGCCCAACTGAATACACGTACCCAGAAGGTAGCCACGTTACTGATACTCGCAGTTGATCCTTGGGCTACAACCATGACACCCGGTAGAAAGAAGGGACGGGGCCTAAGCCCCGTCCCAAACAGATTGAATTATTCTGAGAACAGTTAACCAATTCCAAGAACGCGGTTTCGTAGTGGAGCATATGCCGCTTCGGCTTTCGCCTGCCAGCCACCGATCTCACGAAGTGTCGCCTGAAAATGGTCATTGATCTTCTTGGCTAACGGACTGTGATCACGGACACCCTCGTACATCTCCGCGGAAGCCTCACCAAATCCCTCATAAATGTCTTCCCCAAACTGCTTGAGTTCAACGCCGTGCTCTTCAACCAGCTTGACTAGATAAGCACCGTTGTTGGCCTGACATTCCTCGTATTGCGCCGCATGCTCTTCCATACAGCACGTGGTAATGACAGCACGTTCCCAATCAGAGAGAGAACTCCACCATGATTTATTGAAGCACATTTCGACTCCGCCACCTGGCTCGTGAAAGCCTGGATAGTAGTAGTACTTGGCCGCTTCATAAAACTTCATAAAATAATCATTGTACGGGCCCACCCACTCGGTGGCATCGATTGCACCGGACACCAGGTTTTCATAAATCTGACCGCCAGGTAAGGACACCGGTGACGCTCCAAGCAGCGCCATTACGTCGCCGCCCAGGCCCGGGATACGCATCTTCAAGCCTTTGAGATCATCGGTCGAATTGATTTCCTTATTGAACCAGCCACCCATCTGAGTGCCTGTTGCACCGGCGGGCAACGATTTCAGGCCGTAATCACTATTAAGTTCATCCCAAAGTTCTTGGCCGCCCTTGAACTTGATCCATGCGTTCCACTCGATCGTGGTCATACCAAAGGGTACCGCACAGAAGTAAGCAAACGCAGGGTGCTTGCCTTTCCAATAATAAGCAGCAGAGATAAATGCTTGGGAATTGCCCGATGCAACTTCATCAAACACATCGAAACCACCCACCCTTTCACCGGAGGCAAAATAAGTGGTGTTAATCCGCCCTTCGCTCACCTCTGTAATTCGTGCCGCCAACCGCTGAGCACTGATACCAAGGCCGGGAAAATCCCGGGGCCAACTCGAGACGATAGTCATTTCCCTTGACGATGCAGCAATGGCTGGAGCGGCAACGGTTGCGGCAGCAGCCGCGGTTCCCGCCACACCAGCCGTGGTTATAAATTTTCGACGATCCATAAATTTCTCCTCATCTTTGCAGTTTGCACCTAGACCCAATTTCCAGGCACTCAAACAGTTTGTTACCTATTGGGAAGTCATCAAAAACACCTCCCTATCGGTCACTGTAGCATGCCTTAAGAACTTTTGGGAGTATTCCCATAAAGATAACGTGATTAATTGAATCCATTCTCTTGGCAATACAGAAGACACGATAAAGGGTAAGGTATCATCGTGTTATTCGACCCAAAGAGTTAACGCTACACGATGACCGATTACCGAGCTCACCGACCGACCATTATGGGCACAACGCACATGGTCTGTGCTGGGCACAACTTAGCCGCAGCTGCCGGCTACCGCATCCTTGAAGAAGGCGGTAACGCCATTGATGCCGGTGTCGCTGCGGGTATCGCGATCAACGTGGTCCTGCCTGAAAACACCAATTTTGGCGGCGTAGCGCCCATCATAATCTACCTTGCAAAGACCGATTCAATTGTAACTATCAGCGGCCTGGGCCGCTGGCCGCGTACCGCATCAATCGATTATTTCAACCAAGAACACGGTGGAGACCTACCCCTAGGCATTTTACGGGCCGTGGTGCCGTCGGCGCCTGATGCCTGGCTCACTGCGCTTGAACGATACGGCACACTCAGCCTGGAACAAGTAATAACGCCCGCACTGGAATTGGCTGAAGAAGGTTTTCCACTTTCACAAGTGGTACAAAACGAGGTAGTGAAACAATTCACCACGGGTCCGGTTTGGGAAGCCAACGGCAAGATATTCAAGCCAGAGGGACGTCTACCGCAAGTGGGGGATCGGATCATACAATCCGCATTGGCCGATACGTTTAAACGCCTGATTGATATTGAACACCGTGCCAAAGACAGTGGGCGTTCAGCCGCAATCAAAGCCGCACGAGATTATTTCTATAAAGGCGATCTTGCTCATGAAATTGCCGCTTTCAGCGAAGCGGAAGGTGGCCTACTCCGCTACGAAGATCTGTGTCAGTTTTCAGTTGGGCACGAACCACCTGTGACTGGGCAATTCAAAAACTATTCAATTTATACCTGCGGGCCATGGTGTCAGGGGCCTGTCGTCGCACAAGTGCTTCAGATGTTGGCCAATGACAATCTCAAGGAAATGGGCCACAACAGCAGTTCGTACATACATCTCATCTCCGAGGCGCTGAACGTGGCCTTTTCTGATCGAGAGCATTATTTCGGCGACCCTGACTTTGTCGATGTGCCGATATCAACCCTGCTATCTAAATCCTATACCGAAACCCGTCGAGCAACAATCGATCCTGCCAGTGCTTTTGGCGAGATGCCCCCGCCGGGTAAAACTGAAATTGAACCTCACTACGCGACTCCATCTCGATATGCCACACACCCCAACGCTGGGGCAACGACCGACACCAGCTATACCTGTACGGTCGATCGATGGGGCAACGCATTTTCAGCAACGCCCAGTGATCAGAACACACCCAACCCGATTATTCCCGAACTTGGTTTCAGTCTCTCATGCAGGGGGTATCAAAGCTGGCTCGACCCTGCTCACGCTTCAAGTCTAGAGCCCTGGAAACGACCCCGACTGACGCCCAATCCGGCCATTGCACTCAAAGATGGAAAGCTCTTCATGCCCTTTGGTTGCCCCGGTGGTGATGCGCAGTGTCAGGCCATGGTGCAGGTGTTTCTTAATATCGTCGAATTTGGGATGGCGCCACAGGTCGCTGTCGAACAACCTCGATTTGCAACCTGGAATTTTCCGAATTTGTTCTGGCCGCACGAATACCTGCCAGGCCGACTTAACCTCGAAAGTCGTCTGGACCCAGAGTTGATTGAACAACTCAAACAACTTGGTCACGACGCCGTGCTTTCCGAAGACTGGGATCCAATGTACATGGGTGTTGTGGGCGCCATCACTGTGGATACGGATACCGGCCTAATTCGTGCAGGTGCTGACCCGCGCCGGGATACCTATGCGATCGGTCGGTAAAACGAGCAGCGCCTAATCAAGGCTCCAGAGGTGCCTGCAACGTTGCACCGGGCACCCTGATACCACCACGGGGCTGTCCCGGCTCGATTGTTCCGTAACGCGCTTCAAAATCAGCAGGCAACGATCGACCATCTGCAGTTGACAACCAAAGCCTCAACAGGTGCCTTCTTCGTTCTGGCTCGGGCCAGTCTTCGTAGCTAGTCCGAGCATGTAGTATCTGATGATTGTGCAGAAACTGTATATCGCCGGGCAGAAAATCAATATCCAGACGCAAGTCATCACTTGCGGCCAGCTCATCCATCAAATTCAAGGCGTCCACCTGCTCTGTAGTCAAGGGCGCTATGTGCGAATGACGTTGTGCTGCATCAATAAAATCACGTGCGTAAATACAGGTGACCCGCTCCTCGTATATGAAACCGCTGGCAGAGCACTTTCAGCAGATCTGGTCGACGCTCGGCAATTTCATGATAAATCGTCGATGATGAACAGATCGAACTCTGACCGCCCATACGCGCAGGCTGCAGACACAACAGACCAACGATGTCAGTCGAATCGGTATGAAAGAGTTGCCGATAGTTGGTTTGATAAACCCGGTTCACGGGATCCATCGGATCCCGCCCCAGATCATAAACATGACCGAGCAGATGGCCCTGTGCATTCTGTGAAACGGGCACACCCAGATGACAGCCGATTCCATAATAGGCGCGAGCTAAAGATTCACGATCCCATTCGTAGACCGGTAGTCCGCGTAACACGGCAAATCCGCGCCCATGGATAAGTTCGTCCCGCAATTCGCGAATACGTGAAGCAAACGCCGGCAGAGTGAAAGAACTCGCACACAGATTCGCGATGGGCACCGCCTGGCTGAGAGTGACGGCATTCTTCAGTTCTCGGATTTCCTTATCAGTCAGCTCAATAATCCAGTCGTCACACTGCTCCCAGTCAGCGCGATACCACACAGCCGGGTCAATTTTTCGACTGAGAGTCATTCTAGCTGTCTGCGCCATCTACCTTTAAGACAAATAGCAAATGTAAATGGTGCTTAACCCCGCATGCGTTCAGCTGAAGGATCAAATAGTGGCTCAGTCTGTGGTGCCGCAGGCAGGGTTTCACCCAGTATATCGATTGACCACCCATATTGTTTATCAGCAATTTCTTTGGCTACGTAGCCCATCGCAACCGATACCCCCGATGCGTGTGCGTAACCTCCAGATGTGACCCACCCTTTTACCTCGCCCTCGTAACGGATCGGTTCATCACCAATTGCATCAGCATCTTTTGCCTCAACAACAAACACCCGTAACTGTAACTTGCCACCGTTCTCTTTTTCAGCCGCCGCACCGGCCTTGCCTATGAAGTCGGCTTCCTTCTTTAGAGCTACAAATCGCCCCATACCTGCCTCATAGGGACCATAAACGGGACGGTATTCCCTCGCCCAGGAACCGAAGTTCTTCTCAACCCGCAAAGAATTCAGCGCGCGGGAACCAAATAAGCGAAGGCCCAGATCCTCCCCCTGACTTTGAATAAGATCGAAAACATAACGCTGATATTCGGGCTCCATCCATATCTCGTAGCCCAGATCTCCGGTGAAACTGACTCGACCGATGAGACAAGGCGCCATACCAACGTCAAGCTTGCGGATATCTAAAAATCGAAACGCTTGCTTTCCGACATCTTCATCCACAAGTCTCTGGAGAAGTTCCCGCGATTTTGGACCCGCGATGGATAGACCGACCAAGCCGGCTCCGCGCGCAATGATCTCGACGCTGCCATCGTCAGGCAGGTTCTGCGTGAACCAGCGCATATGATAGTTTTCAGCAAGACCTGAACCGGCTATGAAGTACTCCCCGTCACCCAGATTCGCCAGACTAAAATCACCAATCAACTTACCGGCGCGATTCAACATCGGCGCTAGCGTCATACGACCTTCCACGGGCAATCTGCAGGCCAGTAGGTGATCCAGCCAATCGGGAGCACCCAATCCACGGATCGTATACTTGGCAAAACTCGATATTTCCATCATGCCCACAGCGTTTCGTACCGCCTTGGCCTCCTGCGCCACATGCTCAAAATCGGTCGACCGTCGCCAGGAAAAATCATCGACAATACCCTCTGGGGCAAACCATAACGCCTGTTCCAGACCGTAAGCCTCGCCCATCTGGGCACCGGCTGCCAGCAAGCGATCATAGATCGGTGTGGTACGTAAAGGGCGACCGGCTGGTAACTCCTCATTGGGAAATCGTATAGAAAAACGACGGGAATAGTTCTCCTGAACCTTCTTATTTGTATAAGCGAGAGTCGCCCAGTCTCCGTAACGCGCGACATCCATAGCCCAAACATCAAATCCGGGATCTCCTTCTACCATCCAATTTGAAAGCGCGTATCCCACGCCACCACCCTGGCTGAAGCCTGCCATCAGATCAAGGGATTACCATCAGGTGCGAAGGTAAACGGACCGTTGATAATTTGCTTGATTCCGGCATTTTGAAAGGCTGGAAAATGTTCAAAACCGACTTCCAGAGAGGGTGCAATCCGGTCGATATCCTCTGGCAATAGCTCATGTCCAAAATCCCACGGCGTCTCTTTTGGCGACCAGGGCTTACAGGCTTTTTCATAGGTCCCCATCAACATCCCTTTACGCTCCTGCCTTAAATACAACTCACCATCAAAATCAACACAATGCGGCACTTCCAATCCTGATGACTCATTGAAGGCAACAACTTCAGGCATGTCTTCGGTCAGCAGATACATATGTTCCATCGCGAGAACAGGCAGTTCGAGTCCTACCATCCGACCGACTTCGCGAGCCCACAGTCCGCCAGCATTGACGACATGCTCGGTATGAATCTCACCTTGTTCCGTAATGACTCGCCAACTGCCATCCTGGTTTTGTTGAAGATCTGTTACGCGCGTCTGCTGGTGGATAACGGCACCATTCTTTTGAGCGGCCTTGGCATAGGCCCACGTTGTGCCCGAAGGATCCAGGTGACCTTCTAGGGGATCACTCATCGCACCCACAAACTTATCCGGATCCAGC
>LUMJ01000412.1_pt1 | contig 14709 bp, 13 predicted proteins | sample 729631 | NCBI WGS metagenome assembly LUMJ01 (sample SAMN03860266, study PRJNA289734) | marine metagenome | biome: seawater column; feature: ocean; material: water; isolation source: Red Sea water column Station 22 - depth 500m | place: Saudi Arabia: Red Sea | collected 2011-10-15 | depth 500 m | reverse complement strand
AGATTCTCAAGTAGTATTTCATTATTAAGATTTGACATTTTTCTAACCTTTCTAGTTGATGTTTTTTTCTGTCTCTATATATAATATAAGCATTGTTAGAGTAAATTTCAAGAGTTTTGGTGGTATTTTTTTATTTTATTTAGAAGTGTGGTTTTTATGCCACACTTCTTGTTCGCGCTCTCAATCCGTTGATCTCAGCTTGAAACGCACGGCGTGGACGCTCCCATTTTCGACAATCATATTGGGGATGTCGAGGCTTCATTTTAGGTGTGTCAGTGTTACCTTTGATTAAGGAATTGCAGACATTACAAAGTACCTGCAGGTTATCAATCGTATCGGGTCCGCCATGATCCTGAGAAATAGCGTGGTCTATATGGAGAGAGCGGTGATCCGCGCATCCACACACAGCACAGCAATGATTATATTCAGCCATTATAAATTCGCGCATTGCTTTGTTTCTGATCTTAGCCATTGGTTCGGCTCCTTCTGTTTGTTTGTTTAACTATGCCAATTTTTACTGGGCATGTCAACTAGAAATTGTATTATTTTTGTATTTTATTTCTTTTATTATGTAATTAAGAATGATTCGCAACTGGCGTATAAAAAAAGTCGCTTTCGGCAATTTTGGGCGAGATTACCTAACTAGGCGGTTTTGGAACAATCCCCAAGGCTAGGGCGGTTATGAGGACTAGTGTCGCTCTTGCGCTTAGCTCCCTTTACCAGAAACTATCCCTGGTAAATTTTTCAAAAAGCCTACAAGTAGGGGACTCTTTAAAAATTAAAGTTGACTTACTCTCAAAGACGCAGTATACTATATTGATAGGAGTGAAATTTAAATGGCAAGTGTCAGAACAAGTGTTATAGACTTATTAGTAACTGAGTTGAAGAAAATTAACGGAGAAAAAGTGAGTCCCGTCACTAACGCTAATTTTATAGTTCCTTATACTTTTAAGTCAAATGTTTTTAATAAAAATGTTTTTCGTCATTGGAAATTTTTAAATGAGATTAATGATTTCCCTACTATTTGTTTTATGGTAGGTGCAGTAACTCGCCAACACGTTGGTGGTGATGTACGTTATGAATTTTTTGAAGTTAATTTTAGAGGTTATGTTCATGGAGAAAATAGTTTAAATTTGGCTGACGATTTATCTGAGGATATTGATTATGTAGTTAATAGTTTTAGAAACACAGCGTTAACCGCTGATAATACTTTAGAAGTTTCTGATGCTTTAGTTTTAGATATTAGTACTGATGAAGGTTTATTTGATCCTTACGGAATATGTGACATTAGGTCTCAAGTTTCCTATCGGTATCATCTTGCTTAAATTTTTAATTTGCAAAACACTGTTTAATATTTTATAATTGATAGGAATAGAAGAATGATAGAAAAAAGAAATGGGTCTTTAGCCCCAACTACTATTGCAGACGCTTTAAATAAAACTTTAGAAACCCCCTCTTTAGACCCTATTTTATTATCTATAGCTAATAAATTTTTAGAAGGGGAGTCAATAAATGAGATTGCTAGCAGTTTTAGTATTTCATCTGATAGAGTAACACAAATTATTGAAAAAAAAGAAGTCAAGTCTTATGTTGATAATGTTTATTTGACGCAAGGATATTTAAACAGAATTAAGAGAATAAATATTATTAACAGTGTTATAGAACAAAAATTAGAAGAAGCAATGGAGACAGGGCAATATACTAAAAAGGATTTACTAGATTGGATGAAACATCTTCATGACGTAGAGACCTCAGTGAGGCCCAAAGATAAAACACCAACGGTTGCTGTTCAAGTAAATAATTATGATTCTTTAATGAAAGAGGTACTAGACTAATGAGTCTCCCTTCAATGTTACCTGCAGATGGTCGTTCTAACCCTGTACCAGTGTTAACTTTTCGTAGTGTGGGAAATACAGCTAACGCGTTTACTTCCACAATAACATCAGCCTCGGCTGTGCGTTTAGGTCCTTTTAGTAAAGGTACTCAGGTTCTTAGTATGCACTCTAATGCTGCTGTATGGTTTTTAACAGGCAGTAGTTCTGTCACGGCAACAACTAGTACAGGTCATTTTTTTCCTGCTGATCTTTTTTATGATTTTAATGTTTATTGGGGAGGTGAGTTTGGTGCCGAAGGACATCAGTATATTTCATTGATTACTTCAGATGCTTCTAAAGACGCGAGTGTTCATATTTCTGAAAGGTCGTAAGTAAATGAGACTCGGGTTAGGGCTTGGTTTTCTTCATCGAGTAGCTAAGACAGTAGTAGTAGCGGTTGTCGAGACCTTTTTTCTTTTGCAAGAAGACGGCGATTTCTTAATGCTGGAAGAGCCTATTCAATTATTTACTCAATCGGGTGATAATTTAATTACTCAGGATGGTTTCTCGTTAGTTGTAATACAGTCAGAAGCTTCTGGTCAAATAGAATTGGAGCAATAAGGTAAATGGCGAATAAAAAAATCACGGAACTAACAGAGTTAACAGCAGCTAATATCGCAAACAATGATGTTTTAGCAATAGTAGATGTAGGGGGAAATGAAACTAAAAAAGTTTCAATCTCTTCGTTGCGTGATATTTTTGATGACAATGTTGCAATTGATACAGCTAAAATAGTTTATGGGTTAGATGCAGCTAATACTAATATTTCTGCTTTAAGTGTTAATACTTTACCATTAATCGGTGGTACTGTTACAGGAGCTACAACTTTTAGTAACGCTGAAGTCATGTCTATAAATGCTGCTGGTAATGTAAAAATTGCTAGAGGTTTAGCCGTAGGATATGTTAATAAAGTACCTGGCGCTAATTTGGATGTAAACGGTAATGCGTATATTAGCGGAACAGTAACTTTAGGGACAGCCCTTAGTGTTAGTAGCGGCGGAACAGGGGCAACTTCATTAAATATAGTTTATCGAGCTGGTGGCACGGATGTAGCAATTGCGGATGGAGGAACTGGGGCAGGTACTGCAACAGCTGGTTTTGATGCTTTGAGTCCAATGTCTGCAGAAGGCGACATTATTTATGGAGGAACTTCAGGGACTGTTACTCGTTTAGCTAAGGGAAGTGATGATGAAGTACTAACACTTGCTTCTGGTATTCCAAGCTGGGCTGCTAGTGGTGGTAGTATTAGTGCAGGGGATGTTTTAGTATTCTACAGTGCCAACACCACCGGAAACGTTAGATTTGCTAGGGGTGTAGCAGTTGGGTATTCAGGTAATAAAGTACCCGGCGCTAATTTGGATGTAAACGGTAATGCGTATATTAGTGGTTCTGTAAGCCTTGGAACAGCTCTTACTGTAGGAAGTGGGGGAACAGGCGCTACTTCTCTTACAGACGGTGGGGTATTACTTGGTAGTGGAACCAGCGCTGTCACGGCTATGAGCGTATTAGGTGATGGGGAAATGATTGTCGGGGATGGTAGTACCGACCCTGTTGCTGAAAGCGGAGCAACGCTTAGAACGTCTATTGGTGTGGGTACGGGAGATAGCCCTCAATTCACCGCGGTTAATATAGGTGCTGCGTCTGACACTACCGTATCTAGGGCCAGTGCCGGTGATATCAACGTAGAAGGTAATATTGTTTACCGCGCAGGTGGGACAGACGTTCCAGTAGCTGATGGAGGTACCGGAGCTTCTACCTTAACTGATGGTGGTGTCTTACTTGGTAGCGGCACAGGAGCCATTACTGCTATGTCAGTTTTATCTGACGGAGAAATGATTGTCGGCGATGGTAGTACAGATCCGGTAGCTGAGTCTGGTGCCACTCTTAGAACTTCTATTGGTATTGGTACTGGGGATACTCCTCAGTTTTATGGAGCTAATGTAAGCGGAAACGCTTCGATTAATAGAAGCGTAGCTATAGGATATACCGACGGTAGAGTACCACAAGCAAATTTAGATGTAAAAGGTAATACTTATATTAGTGGTTCTGTGAGCCTTGGAACAGCTCTTACTGTAGGTAGTGGTGGAACTGGTGCTACTTCTCTTACAGATGGTGGGGTATTACTTGGTAGTGGAACTAGTGCCGTCACGGCTATGAGTGTATTAGGTGACGGGGAAATGATAGTTGGTAACGGTAGTACCGACCCAGTAGCAGAGTCTGGTGCCACCCTTAGAACGTCTATTGGTGTAGGTACTGGAGATAGTCCTCAATTTACTGCTGTTAACATAGGCGCTGCTACAGATACCACCGTATCTAGGGCAAGTGCTGGAGATATAAATGTAGAGGGTAACATTGTTTACCGAGCAGGCGGCACTGACGTTCCAGTAGCTGATGGGGGAACAGGCGCTTCTACTTTAACTGACGGTGGAGTTTTATTAGGTAGTGGTACTGGCGCTATTACTGCAATGAGCGTCTTAGGTGATGGAGAGTTAATTGTCGGAGATGGTAGTACCGACCCAGTAGCAGAATCAGGAGATACATTAAGGACTTCAATTGGAGTAGGGGCTGCAGCGTCTGGAACGGTGATGCAGATATATGGCGCTAATACTACTGGAAATGTTAAATTAGCTAGAGGGTTAGCAATTGGGTATGCTAACGCAAAAGTTCCAGGAGCTAACTTGGATGTAAAAGGTAACGCTTACATAGGGGCTAATGTTTACGTTGCTAATACCCAGAACTTTAATAGTACTAACTATAGTGGGTTTCCCTATGACATTGCTTTTACTGCGGGTTTTGATTCTGATATGGCTAAAGAAGATGTTGCTACCGGAACTTATGGAGAATTAGTAATGGGCAGACCCGTAACTGTTGTTGGGGAAGCAGGTTACGTAGATACAGCTCCTACAGGTGCAAAACTTATTGTAGATATAGAAAAAAATGGAACTTCTATATACAGTACAAGACCGGAATTTGCTACTAGTGCAACTTCTTTAACTGCTGGAGTTTTAGGTGCTACTGCTGTTTTCATATCTGGAGATCGTATTACATTTAAAGTTGATCAAATAGGATCAAGTGAGCCGGGAGAAGGAGTTCGTTTTACTTTATTATGTAAGGTGTAAAATTATAATGGAGTTTATAAAATGGTTATAATGAAGGGGAAACAACAATGGCTATAAAAGTCCCAATAGCATTAGGAGGAACAGGTGCTGGAACAGCGGCACTAGCAAGAGCAAATTTAGGTATTGCTGCTAATGTTAGTGGTTTATATACTGATGTTACAATAGTTAACGCTAATGTTTATCAACCAAGTAACATTTACTTAGGTTCGGGAAATGTTCTTTTTGCAACTGTAAATGCAAAAGTTACATTAATTAGTGCTAATATTCATCATCCGCGTAGAACAACAATTGGGTCGTCAAACGTCCTTGTGTCTGTGGGTGGTTCTAATGTAACATTTGAAACTCCGGGTACCACTGTGGTAGGAGCTCAATTTAAAACCCCAGGAATTCATGATTTATCGACTCAAAGAATTGTAACTCTTAAAAGTAATAACTACTCAGCAAATCGAAAAGGGGACTACACAGTTCCTACTTTAAATATTAAAGCTAAGTATAATAACGTTGCTGTTAATACTGCGGGTCGTATTATTTATTCAAATCGGTTTGACGATCAAGCGTCAATGCCTGATACTGATAAATATGAAGGTTTTGTAGCGTATGATAGGAATCCAGGAGGGCCAGGAGAATTATTTGTTTCTAACGCTTTACAGCGACATAAAATTCTTATAGCTAACGCAGACGCTACTCCGGGAGCTAACAACACTTACGCTTTAGGAACTCCTGCTGCAAGATGGACTTATGTAAGAGTTGCTAACGATGTTATTGCTGGTGGTAACGTGCGTTCTAAAGGCGGGGCAGCTTTAGGGGGAGATCAATTTACAGTCACACAGTTGTATTGCGGGATTAATACTACTGATCCTCAATACGATTTAGACGTTCGTGGTAATGTTTATGTTTCTGGTAATTTAACTGTTAAGGGTAATGTGTATGTAGTAGATACTCAACACCTGATAGTTGACGACCCTGTTATAGAGCTTGGAGCCAACATTGTTGGTGCGCCAACTCAGGACGAAGGTATTTTAATGAATCGCGGTACATCTCCTAATGTATTTTTAGGATATGATGAAAGTCGTGATGAAATGGTAACTTCTTATACAACAGATCCTTCTAGTGTTTCAACTATTAATATAGCGGAATATACTACTTTCCGTGCTAATTCAGCTGTATTCGCCGTCGAGGGTGGAATAGGGGGACATACTGATCAAGGTAATATGTCTAAAGTGGGTATTGGAACTGCTTCTCCTGGTCGTTATAAAGTAGATATACATGGTAATGCGAACGTAGGCATACTGACTGCAACTTCGTTGCGGGTAAATAATACGTCAGTCCCAACCCAGGTTGTTGTTGCAGATGAAGCTATCACAATGGCAATTGCGCTGGGTTAAAAGGAAAAACGTATGGTTGATGAAAAAATATTAAAACGAGAGTTAGATCATTATAAAGAAGATATTGAGCATCTCCATTCTCGAACTCAAGAAACTAAGGCTCAGATAACCACACATGAAGCGGTATGTGAAGAGAGATACCACAGTATTATGGAAGCTTTAAAACGTTTTGAAAAAAGACTCGATGGTGTTCACGAAGAGATGGCACAGCTTAAGACACTTGCTATTCAAGGAAGATTTAGTTTAAAAACAGCAATTTTTTTAGGGAGTCTAGTTTCGGGAATTGTAGCTCTGTGGTACACATTACGTTAAGGAAAATAGTTAGTGGCAAAAGAAAAATTTTTTAAAATTAATTTACATAAATTATTATCTCAAATTCCAATGGTTAACCAATTGGATTTGCAATTAAACCCAAGTCAATGGGGAATGGTGGATGGATTAGAAAGTCATCGGTTTTGGGTTCATATAGCAGCACGTCGAACAGGGAAATCTTATGCAGCTGCTTTACTAGCTTTCGCAAAGTTGTTAGAACCTAATACTCAAATAATGGTAGTAGCTCCTAATTTTAGTTTATCTTCTATTATTTGGGATTACGTTACTCAAATAATTCGTGACTTAAGAGTTGAGTGTGATCGTTTAAATCAAAAAGACAAAGTAGTACGATTAATTAATAATTCGACTTTTAGATTATTATCAGCAAATAATCGTGATAGTTTAATTGGACGTGCAGCTCATTTATTAATTGTTGATGAGGCTGCTGTTATTAACGGTGATGAATATTTTACACGGGATTTGAGACCTTCTCTTTCTACATATCCTGATTCTCGATGTTTATGGATTTCTACTCCTCGTGGGAAAGGTAATTATTTATATGATTATTATATGAGAGGAAAAGACGAGAAAGAGTACCCTGATTGGGGAAGTGCCGTATTTAATTGGAAATCTAATCCTCTTTTGAATGAAGCAGATATTGAAGAGGCTCGAAAAACAATGAGTAAAAATTTATTCGGTCAAGAATATGAGTGTGACTGGGTAACGACCGAGGGTAAAATTTATAACTTACAAGACGAAGTACATTTAAAAGATTTAGAAGATATTGACGAAAAAGATCACAGGTTTGATTTTATTGCCGGATTAGATATAGGATACCGAGATGAAACTGCTTTTGTAGTTTTAGCAACTGATGGTGAGAGATATTATACATTAGACGAGTATATTTCTAAAGAAGGTACGACTTCGGTTCATGCTGAAAATATTCAAGAACTAATCGACAGATGGGGTATTGAGTCTATTTTTATTGATAGTGCCGCTCAGCAAACTAAAGCAGATTTAGCTTATGATTATGATATTTATTGTGATAATGCGTTAAAGAGCGTTAATGACGGGATTGCGGCTATTCAAGTACTGGTTGACAATGAAAAAATATTTTTTGATTTAGAAAATTGTCGTCACACATACGCCTCGTTAAGCAGTTACCGGTGGAATCAGCGAACAGAAAGCCAAAAACCTTTTCACGATTGGTCCTCTCATTGTAGTGATGCTATTAGATATGCAGTTTATACTTATCAGAGAACCCGTGTTAGCGTTTATGCTTGATTATTAAAAATAAAATTTGACCTTGAACAACTTTTGTTATATTATATAAATGTGTAGGAGAATTAGTAAATGGGACTTAGAGATTGGATTGTAGAGAAGCTAAATCCGGCGCAACCATATATTGCGTCTCAAGATCCGTATAACCTTCCAAAATCAATTGTAGATTATCAAACCGCATTTCGAGAGATTGAAGTAGTTCATCGAAGTGTAGAGATGATTGTGAATGCGTTAACTGCAATTCCCTTTTTAATTGATGGCGGGGCAGCGAAAAAAATTAATAAATTACTTAACGTCAAACCTAACCCCTTTGAGGATCGTGTCCGTTTGTTCCGACGTGCATTTTTAGATTTTTACCTTGACGGAAATGCATTTTTCTATTATGATAAAGAAAGTTTATATTTATTACCTGCAAATGATGTCGAAGTTGTTGCGGATTCAAAAACTTTTATCAGTCATTATAATTATTTAATCTACGATCAAGCTACTGATTGGTTTGGATATTCTAAAGAGACTACCAGAGATGCTAAGATCACTTTTACCCCAGAAGAAATAATTCAAGTAAAAAGTGATAATTCAGAATCGATTTTCAGAGGCGATAGTAAACTAAAAAATCTTCAACGTTTATTTGAATTGTATTATGAGCTACTTAATTTTCAACGTCAATTTTTTAGAAATAATGCGATTCCAGGTTTAGTATTAAAAACAGATAACGTTTTAAGTACAAAAATTAAAGAACGAATGTTAGAAAGTTGGAGAGCCAGTTATTCTAATTTATTTAATGGTGCTCGAAGTCCGGCTATATTGGATGGCGGTTTAGGAATAGATAGATTTAGTGATGTTAATTTTAATGAATTAGATTTTGAAAATAGTGTAGAACGAATTCAAATGGATATTGCAAAAGCAATTGGTGTACCATATGTTCTACTAAAAAGTGGGAATAACGCTAATATAGCGGCTAATGAAGTTTTATTTTATAATCATACAGTTCTTCCTGTTTTACAACAATTTTCTAGTGCTTTTGCTCAATTTTTTCAGGGTGGTGTGTCTATTATACCTGATAAAAAATCAATCAGTGCTTTACAACCGGATTTACGTAGTCAAGCACAATATTATTCTACGTTAGTAAATGGCGGAATCCTTACCCCTGATGAAGCTAGAGAAGGTTTAGGATTAAATGCAATGAATAGTAGTGAAACTAACTGTATTAGGGTTCCTCAAAATATAACTGGAAGTGCGACAGACCCCATGCAAGGTGGGCGTCCAAAAACAGAAGAAGTAGAAATAATTCCTGAGACTGAGGAAGAAGAGAATGCCAATGACTAAAACATTTTATTTAAATAGTGATATAACTTTGAAAGATGTTTCGAAGGGTAGTGCCGGGTTAAACATCGCTGGGTACGCGAACACTACTGACCGTGATCGTGTAGGAGATGTAGTTACTGCACAGGCGTGGGCTAGTGGAATCAAAAATTTTAGAAAAAACCCTGTCCTTCTTTATCAACATAAACACGATTGTCCTATTGGAAGAGTGGATAAAGTGACCGTTGATAAAAAGGGCATTTTTGTTGAAGCTAATGTAAGTGACGCTGCGGAGAAATTACACGCAGTTCAAACTTTGATTAAGGATGGGGCTTTAAAAAGTTTTTCAGTTGGATTTAAAGTTAATGATGGAAAATATGATCATAAGACAGATTCTATGACAATTACAGATGTAGAACTTCTTGAAATTAGCGTAGTGAGTGTACCTGCTAATCAAGAATCTTTGTTTAGCGTTAGAAAGAGTTTTGACGATAATGATCAAGAGTACAGTAAGTTTGTAGAAGAATTTGCTAATAAAAAAGTTAAGAGCGACACTACTGAGAAGGATATAGGAATTAAAGTTGGAGTAACCGACGTTATTAATGATCATTATCATACGTATGAGATAGATAATAATGGCAGCGGCGTGACAACTTATACTTCCCATAATATGAATCATTACCATATGGTTGATAGTTACAGGATTCTTGAAGCCCATGAAGGCGGAAACCATTCTCACACAATGGTAGTGTCAGCACGGCCAGTTTCGGCTAAGCCAGAAGAGGAGATAGATACTATGAATGATGCAAGACCTTTATCTCCCTCAGAACAACTGGCTCCTACGGACGCTTCTCAAGGAGCGCCGCCAGCAGTAGTTGAAGAATTATCTGAAAGCACTCCGGTTGAAGTTAAAGCGGAAGATGTAATAGATGAGTCTGTTGATAAAATTACTGAAGAAGTCGCAGTAGAAGAAATAAAGGCTGAAATAGCTAAAGAGTCTTTAGATGCGGCTACTGTAACTGAGGAGATTGTTGAAGATGAGATAGAAGAGTCTGACCCTTATCAACTTATTCCATTTGTTAATATGCTGTCAATGGAAACGGGGGCTTTAACTCACAATCATAATGTGAAATATGGCGATAAAAGATACAAAATTATCAAAATTGCTACTGCCGAGTCCCCTAATTTCAATTTTTTAGAAATTGACTTAAATGGAAATTCAAGAGATAATAGTATAACAGTTGAAGCAGAGAAATTAGCTGCTGTTAATACTTGGGATATCGGATCTAAGTACGACATTTCTTTAGTTGACATATCTGGTCCTTCTCACATGACGGATTCTGATAGGAAAAAGATTAAAGAAACTTATCATAACCTACATACCCTTACAGAACAAGAAGCTTATGAATTAAAAAGTAAGGAGCTTGTTAAAACCAATGCTAATTACCAACAAAAACTTAATACAATACTAAATATAAGATCAGTATCTGAAGATGAGTGGACAGACTCAGATTACAAATATGTTTCTTATACAAATACCATGATCCGTGAATTAAATAACATGGAACCCAGTAAGGATCGTAATATTTCCTTAGCTTTACATGGTGTAAAATACGAACCTAAAAAGGAGAATGATAATATGGCTACTCAACCAGTAGGTGACATTGTCAAAATTGATACTGGGGCGTCTGAGAAAAAGAGTGGGGAGACGGCAGCTGTCGTTGCTTCTTCAGCTCCGATTAAAGAGGCTCCTTCAGCACCAGCTGCCGAGGTCTCAGAGCCACGAGTGGCAGAACTAGTGCAAAAGACTGGGGAAGCGATCCTCGAGGAGACTAATGCTCAGATCAAGACCGAGGTGGCAACGCCTACTCAAAGCGACGAAGTCGCTGAGCTAAAGGCCGAAGTTTCTAAGTATAGAGAGCAGATTTCTGCTTATACGCAGAATAAAATGGTCTATCAAGAAAGTAAGCGCAGCGGGCATCAGTTTAGTGCAAAAGAAATGACTAATGCTTATCTACTTTCTAAGGCACTTAATAAGAAAGATCCTTTCGACACCAAGTTTGGTGCGCGAATGAAGCAGGTTACTTCTGTGGATCAGTTTCTTAGTAATTTTTCAACCAACGTATACGAAGAGATGCAGCAGCAGCTCGTAGTTGCTCCTATGTTTGAGCGAATTGCGGTTGATGCACGTAATTTCCGTGTACCCGTGGCAGATGAAGATACTGCCGGAGATGTGGCGCAGTTTGAAAGCGGCACGTTTGCACAGAGCATTTCTGATGCAACGCGTGTTCCGACGACTCGTCAGAATACCATCTCTGCGGTGACTTTCTCGCCTAATAAATTTATGGCTACTACTCACCTTGCGAAAGACGAAGAGGAGGATGTAATTCTTCCACTTCTTGACTTCTTGCGTCAAAGTGCTACAAGGCGTCTTGCCCGTGCGATTGACAAGGGGATTCTACGTGGTGACGGAGCTTTGAGAGGCTTTAATGCAGCCCCAACAAACGCTATTACAGCAGGTAGTGGATATCAGTGCGTGTTTAAGGGAGTTGTAACTCTTGCGAACGATATTTCTGACCTTCGAGTTGCTTCCGGTGGTAACAGCACTAAAGCAACGCCTGCTAATATTGCTAGCGCGCGTGGTAAATTGAAGAAGTACGGACTCCAGCTTGGTAATCAACTTGTTTTCTTGACCTCAGTTGAAGGATACAATTCACTTGTTTCTAATTCTGATTTCCAGACAGTTGACAAGTTCGGACCTAATGCGACCTATCTTACCGGCTCACTCGGTGCTATCTACGGAATTCCTGTAGTTATTACAGAGTTCCTTGATGACGTCGGTAGTGCTGGTAATGAAATTGGTCTGCTTCTTTACAAGCCTGGTTTCCTGATTGCGGAACGTCGCGGAATGGAGATCGAGAGCGAGTACGAACCTCGCCAGCAAGTGACGGCTATGTATATGAGCACTCGATTTGACTTTAAGGCTTTGACGACTAATAGTGATGCAGCTTTGGATGCGACTAAGTATCCTTACGCTTCAGTAATTAGGTCTAATGCCTAAAAAATAATCTTAATTGGTGGGGGGTCTAACCCCCCGCTCACATAAGGAGAAAAATAGAAGATGGCTCTTCAAAAATTTATACACAAGGTGAGTCCTCAACTAACGCAGGACGCACAGTTTAAAGCATATAGTAATATTCCAGAGAATCAGTTGACTCCTGGAAGCACTGTAGAACTTTATCCAGGAACATACTCTAATATTACTTGCGCTAATGGCGTAGCTATTCAGGGAGTGGGCAGCCCTCAGGATGTTAACATCCCGGGAATTGCAGTATCTTCAGGAACGACAGGTAATGTGAGGGTTGAAAATCTCACTCTTACGGCTGTAAGTAATGCTCTTTCAGTTGCTGGTTCTTCTACTGCTGCTACACTACATGTGAAGAATGTAATATTTAATCTTAGTACTGGTGGTGTTACTCCGGTAGCAAATGCTAATACTATTCAGGTTGCAGGAACTGGCGCAGTTACTCTTGAGAACGTTCAGTTCTTAGGTCCACAGCGTGGTAACCTTAAGGCCCCGTTGGCCGCTGCTAACGTGATTGGCGGAGTTCTCTCTGTTTCAGCTACCGCAGATATGGCTGTTACAGGTTCTAGTATTCGTTACGTCGGAGCCGCAATCCGCGGTGCCGGACGCGCCAATGTTACTGGTGCAACTGCTAAGGCTGATAACCTTATCGGTACGTATACACCTTCTGGTGCTACTGTTACTGCAGCTGCCCAGCAATACAGAGGTAAGGTCTAAGTTACATTAGTAACCTTACTCAGTATATGCTTTAGAGGGCATTATACAATATTTAGGGGTAGGTGTGAACATACGCCTACCCCCTTTTATATGTAGGAGAAAAAAATGGGTATTAAACCAATTGAAGAACAAGTATTGGACATAAAGAACGAAGGGGAAGCTCAAACTTTTCTACAAGTTAACGGGTTTGATCCTGTTGGAGTTTCTCAAATTATGGAAAAATGGTGGGAAAATCAAAGAGCAAAAGCAACTGCTCCTTCGGTTACGCCTACGCTTCTTAAAAGTAAGCCCAAATCAAAATTTAAATCTGGTATTTAGAGGTAAGTAATGCCGACTGCATACGGAACTTATACATACGTCTCTCTTGCGGAAATTAAAGATTATCTGAGTATTAATAGTACTACTCATGACGGTCGTTTAAGCAATATCATTGGCTTTGCTTGTGGCGCAGTTGAAAATTATATTGGTCGTGAGATTAAGAACAATGTCTATACTGAAGTTTTTGACGGCGGAACTCAATCAGTTTTTGTAGAGAGGCTACCTGTTAATAATGTAAAACAAGTGACGGAATATAATGGGAGTCGGTATGAGACTTTAGTCGGACCTGCTACTGATGGGAGTTTTACTAATCAGGATTGGAAAAACTCAACCGTTACAACACAAGGAAGCGCAGTTTTAAAAACCCGTATTAAAAAGTTTGGTCAGTCTTCGGTTAAACTAGATGGTGCGGAAGACTATGTCACCATTACTGATCCTGATTCTAATAACCCTAAATTCGATTATGAAACTTCTGATTTTACAATTGAAGGTCAATTTCGGTTAGACCTTTTAAATAATACTAAATGTTTACTTTCACAAGTAAAAGATGCTGATAATTTTTATGCGTTAAGATATAATTCTGCTGTTGGTTTACAATTTGAGGCTTTTAGTGGCGGAACTCAAGTTATGAATGTGGCTCATGGAAGTACCACAGGATATGCAGCAAATTCTAATACTTTTATGCATGTTGCGGTAAGTCGAAGTGGAGATAATATTAGACTTTTTAGAGACGGTTCTAATTTAGTAGGTATTTCTACTACTAACGCTATGCCAACAATTGGCACCAGTTATGATGTTGAGCTTGGTCGATTGAATTTAACAGCCACAGAAGAAATGACGGGATACGTTGATGAGCTTCGAATTTCTTTTAATAAAGCACGATATACTACTGACTTTGTAGCAGAAAAATATCCTTTTTCCACTGATAATGATACTACAGTTTTAATTAATTTTGATGGATCTAATCAATCCACTTCTTTAAAAGACATTTCCCAGAGTGATCCAGACTTTGTTTGGTTTAAAGATACTGGTGAAGTACAACGTAATTTGGATGGAGCAACGGAAGGGCGACAAAAAATTTCAGTTATTAATACCCCGATGTGGCGGAATTATCCGAAAGCTGTTAAAGTTACTTATGATGGCGGGTATTCCAGTGTTCCAAAAGATATTCAAGTAGCGACGATGGATTATGCTAAAATGTTATTTAAACAAACTGAAGCAGATCAAAGATTTAGTTTACAGGGCGAAGGAAAGAGCCAGTTTAATTTAGGTGCTTCTGGATGGCCACCCCATGTTCGTCGTATTTTAGATCTTTA
>LUMJ01000324.1_pt1 | contig 14718 bp, 16 predicted proteins | sample 729631 | NCBI WGS metagenome assembly LUMJ01 (sample SAMN03860266, study PRJNA289734) | marine metagenome | biome: seawater column; feature: ocean; material: water; isolation source: Red Sea water column Station 22 - depth 500m | place: Saudi Arabia: Red Sea | collected 2011-10-15 | depth 500 m | reverse complement strand
CCCTGTATGTTAGAATTACCTATTTTAGAAAAATTGTATAATAAGTATAAAGATGAACGTGTTAAATTTTTCTTAGTAGATATAACAGAAGCTACTCGTACAATGCCTGGATATGAACATTCACCAAAAGCAGGTCCTTTTTTACAAAAGAAAGGAGTAACTATGCAGATATTATTTGATACAAGAGGAGCGGTTATGGAACGATATAATGCTGTAACTTTACCACGATTATTTATAATAGATGGTAACAGAAAGATTACTCAAATACGTGAAGGATTCCATCCAGGTAAAGAAGATGAATTTACTGAAGAAATTTCTGTAGAAATAGAAAGACTTTTAAAGATTTAATTAGGAGAAGTTAAATGGACAAATATAATAAATCAATACAACATACATGATTTCATCACGCAACTTGGGGGTCTCCCAAATATAAAAATGAAGGTGTAGGTAAAGTATTGTGGCATTCTCTAACGGAAGATGGTAAAGTAGAAACAGTACATATTAAGTTTGGAAATAAAACTTACAAAAATGTGAGAACCGAGCATCTTAAACCATTAAAGTTAGAAGCTCATAAACATTCACGACAAGGTGATGAGTTAGATGATAAGAAAAAGAAGAAGTAATAAATGAATGAGTTGACTAAATGGTTAGTAAAACCATATCTTGAAGAAGATATAAATATACCAGTTAATATTGGTGATACTATTCTTACAGGTAGATTTAAGAACAAAAAAACTGTTGTTAAAGATATTGATGTAGATGATTATGGTATGCCAACTATTAACGGTAGAAAAGTTACAACATTTAGAATGTATAAAGACCAAGCTCACCATGAAGAAGTTACAATAGAAGAAGGTATAAATGACCCCGGTATATTTAAAGCTATATTTTTGGCAGGAGGTCCAGGTAGTGGTAAAACTTATGTAGCAAGTCAATTATTTGGTATACCAACGAAAGTAAATCTTTCACCGTTCGGTCTCAAAATGGTTAATCAAGATACTGAATTTGAAACTTTATTGAAGAAATACAAATTTGGTACAGATATTGATAAAATGCCAACAGACTTGTTTAGACAACTTACAGATCCAGGTTATAAAGATTATACAGGATTAAGAAAACATGCAAAAGATTTAAGTAAAGAAAGACTTAGATTATATGTTCAAGGTAGACTTGGTGTTATTATAGACGGAACAGGTCATAAGTTCAAAGATGTTAAAACAGAACGACAAAAGTTAATTGATCTGGGATATGATACATATATGATTTTTGTGAATACGTCGTTAGAGATAGCACAGAAAAGAAATAAAGAGAGAGCGAGAAAACTACCATCTGAAATAGTTGAAAAGTCGTGGAAAGCCGTACAGAATAATATGACTTATTTTCAAGGATTATTTGGTAGTTCTAATTTTTTACTTGTTGATAACTCTAAATTTTTATCTGAAAAAGAAGCTAATAAAAAATTCAATATGTTAGTGAGTAAGGGTGTTGGTAAATTTATTAAAAAACCGATAAAAAATAAGATAGCTAAAAAGTGGGTTGAAAAACAACAGATATTGAGAAAGAGCGGTGTTAAAGAAATAGAAGTTCCATCACCAGACCGTAAATTAGTAAAGAAAAATAAAACTAATAGTATGAGTGGTTATAAACAAATAAAAGAATTTATAAATAAACCTAAAATGAAAAAAGCATTACATACATTAGTTAATAAAAATTTAATACCAAAAGCTTATACAAAAAATGTTAAAAAACTACAAGTCTTTCTTACTCAAAACCCAATGATAATGAATCAATTATTAAGATTACTTGGTGAAAATATTAACGAACAAAAAGAAATCAAAAAAGTAGTTGGTATATACGGTGGTAGATTTCAACCATTTGGTCCTCATCATAAAAAAGTATATGAATGGATGAAAAAACAATTTGATGATGTTTATATAACAACTTCTAATATTAAAAAGCCACCTAAACATCCAATGAATTTTAAAGAAAAAGTTCGTCATATGGTTAAAATGGGAATACCTAAAAATAAAATTATACAAGAAAAAACTCCTTATGTAGCGAGCAATACATTAAAAAAGTTTGATTCAAAAACTACAGCAGTTGTTTATGCTTTTGGAGCAAAAGATGCAGGTAGATTAAAAGGTGGTAAATACTTTCAAGATTATAAAAAGAATAAGAATACTATGAGGGGATTTGAAGATAGCGGATATATTATTACTGCACCTCACGTTTCAATGAAAGCGGCTGGTATGGAAGTGAGTGGTACTGCTATGAGACAGTTACTCGGTTCACCAAAATATGCTGATGATAGAGAACGTAGATTTAAAAAGTATTTTGGTTATTTTGATAAAGGTATTTACCAAATGATGACTAATAAATTTAGTAAATTGTTTGAAAGTTTTAAATTAACTAAAGATTTAATAGAAGAATTTTTAATTTATAATGATTTAAGTAAAATTATTAAAGAGGGTAGTACTACTACATTATCTCCAACTGATGATGGACCCCCTACATTTTATAGAGGATTTGAAGATTATAAAAAACAATCTAAAAATTGGATAGATTCTATGTATGCAGAGAAAGGGTGGGAAGTATTACAGTTTATATTGGGTAAACATGCATTGAACCCTGATTTTGATTACACATTAAAATATACAGTCGTACCGGCGGTTGCATATGGAAGAAAACAATCGGGAGATTATGGTTCAAGATTTGGAGTACGAGACCCTATAGGTGAATATAAAGATTATATTGAAAATACAGTTTTAAAAAATATTGGTTATGAAGTATTAAAATGGATGGGTATAACACCAGATGGTAAAAAGTATACTGGTGTTGAAGTAGAAACTCCGATCTTACCAGGTGTAGGTGAAGATAATACTGTTAATACAGATATTGCAGAAAAAGGAGCTGAGAAAGATGAACTCGGATTACCAAAAACACATACTATTAAAGAAAGAATTAATTTAGACGAAGAAATGAAAGAATTGTTAGGTGATGATATTAAACCAGATGTTATTAAAAGTTTTATTATAAGAAATTCTTTGAATACTAAAGTATGGGATGGTGATAAATTAAAACCTGAAATTAGAAAAAAACTTTTATTGATAGCTAAAAACTTTTTCAAAGATTTAGAGTTAGAACCAAATGTTAAGTTAAATGATATAACTTTAACCGGTAGTATTTCAAATTATAATTGGTCAAAGTTTTCAGATATAGATTTACATTTAATAATTGATTTTAAACAAGTAGATGATGATAGTGATTTTGTAAGAAATTATATGTTAGCTAAAAAAACTATTTGGAATAATAAACATGATATTAAAATGTATGGATTTCCTGTAGAAGTTTATGTAGAAAATATCGGTGAGGCTCACGTGGCGTCTGGTTTGTATTCTATATTAAAAGATAAATGGTTAGTAGTACCTAAGAAAAAAGAATTACAAATTGACTTAGATGATATTCGTTCAAAAGCTGAGGGTTATTTAGGTTCAATGTCAGTATTACAAAAAATGATGAAAGATGGTAAGTATGATGAAATAATACAGATGGTAGAAAAGATTCAAGATAAACTGAAGAGAATGAGAAGTTCTGGATTAGAACGAGGTGGAGAATTTTCAGTTGAAAATCTCGCATTTAAAGCTTTAAGAAGGTCACCTTTTATCGGTGATATCATTCAAATGAAGAATGACGCATATGATAAAAAGATGTCAATGAAAGAAAAATTAGATTTAACAGAATATGTAAATCTATTAGTTACAAATAAACCGTATAACGGAAAGGAGTTATTATTAATGGGCGGAGCATATGGACACATGAATCATCCCTTTGATGACAAAAATCTTACATTTTCAGATTTAAAGAACATAGTTATTATAGGACTCGGCGGTCAGCTTAGTCGTGAAGATAATGTTACTGAGAAACTTGATGGTCAGAATCTAATGGTTTCTTGGGTAAAAGGAAAGTTAGTTACAGCACGAAACAAAGGTCAGTTAAAGAATTTCGGTTCAACAGCAATGGATATTAAAGGTGTTGCCTCTAAATTTGCAGGTAGAGGTGATATTAAAGATGCTTTTGTTTTTGCAATGAAAGATTTAAATAAATCTATAAGTTCATTATCAGATAAACAAAAAGAAAAAGTTTTTGGTAATGGTAAAAGATGGATGAATCTTGAAGTTATATATCCAGCATCCGCAAATGTAATAGATTATGATAAAGCTCAAATAGTATTTCATGGAACATTGGAATATAATGAAAGCGGTACAGCGATAGGACAACCCAAAGATTCAGCTCGTATGTTGGCTGGAATGATTAAACAGGTTAATCAGCATGTACAAAAACATTATGCGATAGGTAAACCACAATTTTTAGAAGTACCTAAAGTACAAGATTTCGGGAAAAAGAAAAAAGTTTATTTAAATAAATTAAAGAAGTTACAAAATCAATATAAATTAAAAGACAATGATACATTATCTAAATATCATCAGTCATTTTGGGAAGAATTTATCTTTAATGCGTCAAAACAACATAAGTATAAAATACCAAATAGAGTTTTAGTTAATTTGACTAAAAGATGGGCTTTCCTTGATAAATCGTATAAAGTACAAATGATGAAAAAAGATATAAAGAATAAAGAATTTTTAAATTGGGCACTTACGTTTGATAAAAACGATCATCAAAAATGGGTAAAACAAAATATGAAACCGTTTGAAGTATTGTTTTTTGATGTGGGTGCAGAGATATTAAAGAATATAAGTGGTTACTTAGCAGCATCACCTAAGACTGCAGTGCAAAAAATAAGAAAAGATGTAATTAATGCGATAAAGATAGTAAAAAGTGGTGGAGATATTAAGAAGATAGAAACTTTAAAACAACAGTTAAGTAAATTAGAAAAAATTGGTGGATTATCATCAGTTGTACCTACAGAAGGTATAGTGTTTAAATATAAAGGTAATACTTACAAGTTTACAGGAGCTTTTGCACCCGTAAATCAGATTGTAGGTTTATTAAACTTTTAGTTATGTCAGAATATAGAGAGAGAGTACGACAAAATAAAGCGATGCGATCTATTTTAAGGGGAGAAACACCTGAAAAGAGAATTTTTGTTCCACAAGAAGATTTGGAATTTAAAAAGAAATTACAGAAAGAAAAAGAACTAGAACAAAAAAGAGTTGATGAAAAATTAGAAGCGACTAAAGAAGCTAGAATGCCTTGGTTTTGTCCTGAGTGTAAAAAAGTAATGAAAAGACAATTAGATGAAAAAATGTGGTATTTATATCAACATTGTTTTGATTGTCAAATAAAAATAGAAAATAAAATGAGAATTGACGGTACATATAATGAGTGGGAACAAGAAAAAGTAAAACAAAATAAGTTATCATGGGTAAGAGATGAAATAGAAAAACTTAAAGAGTTTAAAAAACAAGAAATACCGACATTTTATAATCAGGTAGCTGCAGATGGATATACAGTTGATAAAGAAAACTGGGAAGGTAACTTTAAACAACTTAAAAAACAGGCGGATGAGGCCTTAAAACATTTACAAAAAGTAGAAGATTCTTTAACATAGAATATTTATATATATACATGAATATTAATTATTTGGGAGAAATTAAATGGCAAATATAACAACCGATGCATATGGTTCTACAATTTCACGAGGATCGCACGGTAAAACTGATGTGTCAAGTCATAAGGCACCACTTACATATGATGACGCTAAATATGGTAGAATCAAAACAGTAGGGGCTGGGCTGACAGATTTAACTGGTTCATTAGCCGGTTCTAGCGGCTTTATAGTTGGCACTGCAGGTTCATCCGTTATTACACCGACAGAGGGTGATGCAGTTGCGGCATCCGCTTTCACTACAAAAACATTGTATGAAATAGGTGTACGGAGAATAAGTGGTAGTGGTACTATTCACGTAATTTATTAATATGGAACGTAATTCCAAAGGACAGATAAAAGATGTAATTAAACAGGAGTATATAAAGTGTGCTTCAGATCCTGTTTATTTTATGAAAAAGTATTGTGTAATCCAACACCCGATACAGGGAAAGATACCTTTTCATTTATATCATTTTCAAGAAAAAGTAGTTGAAGATTTAGTACAACACCGCTTTAATATTATATTAAAAGCGAGACAGTTAGGTATGTCAACTATTACAGCTGGATATTCGCTTTGGATGATGACATTTCATCAAGATAAAAATATATTAATAATTGCTACTAAACAAGAAGTTGCTAAAAACTTAGTAACAAAAGTTCGAGTGATGCATGCTAATTTACCAAGCTGGTTAAAACAAAGATGTGTTGAAGATAATAAGTTGTCATTAAGATATAAAAATGGTTCTCAAATAAAAGCTGTTTCAAGTGGAGAAGACAGCGCTCGTTCAGAAGCATTATCTTTATTAGTATTAGATGAAGCGGCATTTATTGATAAGATTGACGCAATTTGGGCTGCAGCGTCACAGACACTTTCTACTGGTGGTCAATGTATTACATTATCTACACCGAATGGTGTTGGAAATTGGTTTCATAAAACTTGGGTGGAGGCTGAAGATGGATTGAATGATTTTAATTTTGCAAGATTACATTGGACATTACATCCTGATAGAGATCAAGAATGGAGAGATGAACAAGATAAATTATTAGGTCCTACATTAGCGGCTCAAGAATGTGATTGTGATTTCATTACTTCAGGACAATCAGTAATTGACGGTATTATTTTAGAAGAATATAGAACAACACAAGTTAAAGAACCGATTGAAAAGCGGGGTATTGATAGTAATGTATGGATATGGGAACCAGCTAATTATACAAAAGATTATATAATATGTGCAGATGTTAGTAGAGGAGATTCTACAGATTATTCTGCATTTCATATACTTGAATTAGAAAACGTAGAACAAGTAGCAGAATACAAAGGACGTTTGAGTACAAGAGATTATGGTAATTTATTAGTAAATATGGCAATAGAATATAACAATGCATTGTTAGTAATTGAAAATAATAATATTGGTTGGGCTGCTATACAACAAGTAATTGACAGAGAATATGAGAATTTATTTTATATGTCAAAAGATTTACGATATGTGGATACACATAAACAAATAAATAATAAAATTAATAGAATGGAAAAACAAATAATACCAGGATTTACTTTAACACAGAAAACAAGACCGTTAGTTATAGCTAAATTAGAAGAATTTTTTAGAGAGAAGTTATCAATAGTACATTCACAGAGACTTATTGATGAATTATTTGTATTTATTTATAATGGTAATAGAGCAGAAGCTATGAGAGGTTATAACGATGATTTAGTTATGTCTTATGCAATGGGTTTGTGGATTAGAGAAACTGCTCTTAGATTACGAGCTGAAGGTATTGAATTACAAAAGAAAGCTGTAAGCAGTATTAATTCAAATCAAGGTGCTTATACACCAATGGATAATCAAAATGATTCTTGGGTTATGGATGTAAATAAAGAACAAGAATCGTTAGAATGGTTAATAAACTAAAGAGGTAAAAATGGCTGATACAACATTAAGAAGTAGATTACGAAGACTATTTTCAACAAATGTAATTGTTAGAAATGTAGGAGGTAAACGTTTAAAAGTTGCCGATACGAGTCGAACACAATCTACAGCAAGAAGCAATCTTATTGATAGATACCAAAAAATATTCACAGGATCAGGATTGAGCGGTTATTCAGATTCGTTGTTAACAAAGTCAATGAGGTTGAATTTGTTCAAAGATTATGAATCAATGGACAATGACGCGATTATAGCTTCCGCCCTTGATATTTATGCAGATGAGTCTACAATGAAATCTGAGTATGGAGATGTTTTACAAATTCAAACAGATAATAATCAAATTAAAGAAATATTACACAATTTATTTTATGATATTATTAATATTGAATTTAATCTTTGGCCTTGGGTTCGTAATATGTGTAAATATGGTGATTTCTTTTTAAAATTAGAAATTGATGAAAAATATGGTATTACTAATGTAGTCCCATTATCAGTTTATGACGTGTCAAGATTAGAAGGACTGGATCCAGAAAATCCTGAGTACGTTAAATTTTTAATAGAATCAGTATCATCACAGCACAGATATAAATCTGAACAGTCAAGCACGAGAGAAGAATTAGAAAATTATGAAGTAGCACATTTTAGATTACTTTCTGATTCTAATTATCTTCCATACGGTAAATCACAAGTTGAAGGTGGTCGTAAAATTTGGAAACAGTTAACTCTCATGGAAGACGCTATGTTAATTCATAGAATTATGAGAGCACCTGAAAAAAGAATTTTTAAAATTGATATTGGTAATATACCACCTGCAGAAGTTGATAACTATATGCAAAAAATTGTAAATAAAATGAAAAAGGCTCCAGTTGTAGAAGAAGGAACAGGTGATTATAATCTTAAATACAATATGCAAAATATTACTGAAGATTTCTTCTTACCAGTTCGTGGTGGTGATAGTGGAACAAGTATAGATTCACTACCTGGATTAACTTATGAAGCAACAGAAGACATTGAATATTTGAAAAATAAACTATTATCTTCACTTCGTATACCTAAAGCCTTTCTTGGATATGAAGAAGAAGTAGGTTCAAAAGCTACATTAGCAGCAGAAGATGTTAGATTTGCCCGTACTATCGAAAGAGTCCAACGAATAACTTTATCTGAATTAACAAAGATAGCTATAGTTCATTTGTACGCACAAGGATATACAGACGCAGATTTAGTTAATTTTGAATTAGAATTAACAAATCCATCTACAATTTATGAAGAAGAAAAGATTGAGTTGTGGAATAATAAAACTTCACTTGCATCTTCTATGATGGCAGACGGATTAGTTTCATCTCAATGGATATATAAAAATATTTATGGATTTACTGAAGATGAGATAAAAGAGGTTGATAATCAAATTATATTTGATTATAAACAGAAGTTTCGTAGGTCTCAAATTGAAGATGAAGGTAATGATCCGGCAGAAAGTGGACAAGCTGCAGGAACACCATCGGATATGGCAATGGGTAGAACAGGCCATGAATTAGATGATTTGGGTCCTGAAGGCGGTTCACCGCCGGGAGGATGGGATGGTGCAGGACGACCAAAAGAAGTTCCACACTATAGTAAGGACAAAAGTGCACGAGGTAGAGACCCATTGGGTGCGCACGATAAAAGAAAAGGTGGAAGTGGTTCACCTAAATATGGCAAAGCTTTAGCTCTTGCCCACTATGATAAACTAAAAAAATCAATGAATTTTGGTAAATATGAGAAAAAAATAATAAATGAAGCATCAGAAGTTGAAGAAGAGTATAAGAATGAAGTAAGTTCTTTAAATGACGATATATCAACTGACTAATTATTGTGTAACTTTATATTTATTAATGAGAAATTGTAATTAATTATTGGAGTATTTTGAGATGGCTCAAAAATTGAAACATTCAAAGATAAAGAATACAGGTATTCTTTTTGAATTATTAACAAGACAGATAACGGCAGACGTATTGGCCGGTAAAAGTACAAAATCAGTAAAGATAGTAAAAAAATACTTTAATGAAAATAGTGAACTTGGAAAAGAACTCCAATTATACCGTTTACTTTTAGAAAAACACTATGAATCTGAGAATAGGGCAACTCAATTACTTGATGCCGTCTTAGAATCAAGACAGAGATTAAGTAATTCCAAACTTCGCCGTGAAAAATATAACTTAATCAAAGAAATAAAAGAAAATTATAACATAAGTGATTTTTTTAACGGCCGTATTACTAATTATAGACTATTAGCTTCAGTATATAATATATTTTTAGTTGAAAGTACTCCTATAATTTTTAATCCAGAAGCTATCATAGATTCTAAATTTACTATTTTAGAACATATTACAAGTAAGAAAGTTAGTTCTAAAGAAGCTAAAGAAAAAGTTTTGAAAGAATATAATAAATCAGATAAAGATTTAAGGTTACTGGCGTATGAAATTCTTGTAGATAAATTTAATCAAAAATACAAGACATTAAATGAAGCACAAAAAAATCTATTAAAAAATTATATTAATAATGTTAGTAATACAAATTCTTTACGCGACTTTGTTGATGAAGAAGCGCATAAGATTGAAACAGAATTAAAAGTTAATTTACCAAAAGTAACTGATCAAATTACTAAAATAAAATTAACTGAGGCTATAAATCAAATAAGTAATTTAACAAGAGGTAAACTTGTTAATGAAAAACAGGTTTTAACTTTAATGAGATATTATGAACTTGTCAAGGAGCTTGAAAATGTCCACAAAAGTTGAACTTTTAAGAAAATTTATTAGAGAAGTTATCAGGCAGGAGTTAAAATTACATGAAGCTTCTGTAACAGGTGCAATTGATGGTGGAGAAGGTCCACCTAAAACACCATACGCATTCCAGGGAAAAAAGAAAAAAGATAAAGAAAAAGAAAATAAGATAGCAACTAATTCTACTGGATATAGCAAAGTAAATGAAGGTAAATACCATGATTACAGAAATGATGAATCTCTAACAGCAAAACAAAAAATTGGGTATTCTATGAGAGAGATTCGAGACCATCTTACAGAAATTGATAAATTGACAAAGATGAACGTAAGACTAAAGAATGAGATGGGCGTTGATTCGAGATCATATTGGAAGAATACACATAAAGCGATGAGAAAAATTAGTGAAAGATTAGTAAAGTTAGCAAATAAAGTCGGTCAACTTTATTAATCTTTATTATGAAAAATCCATCTTGGAATAAAGATGGACTTAATTTTTTGGGAAAGCTTTTAAGTCTATCTAATTTAAAACGCCGCTGGTTAATTGAAGGGACTAAAGTAAAAGGTCAAGAACCTAATAAAGTTGAAACAATTAAATTTATAGATAAGTGGATACGAAAATTAGAGACTTTAAAAGACGAGATTATTAGAACACGAAGTTAGGTATAATTATGAGACAACTTATAGTAGATTATTTACCATTTGAGGTAAGACCGGAACAAATTAATGAATCCATGAAAAAGAATAATGGAAAATTAATTGTACGTGGTGTATTACAAAGAGCAGAAGCAGAAAATCAAAATGGTAGAATATATCCGAAAGAAATTTTAGAACGAGAAGCTTCAAAATATGCAAAAGAGTTTATAGCAGAAAGTAGAGCTATGGGTGAATTAGATCATCCAGAGTCGTCCGTAGTGAATTTACAGAATGTTTCTCATAATATAAAAGATATGCATTGGGAAGGTGATAATCTATTAGGTAAAGTAGAAGTTTTAGGAACACCTGCAGGTAATATTTTAAAAGAATTATTTAAATCAGGAATTAAACTTGGTATTAGTTCACGAGGTATGGGTTCAGTAGAAACTATAGGTGAAGCTGAAAACGGTACACAAACTACACAAGTACAATCTGATTTTGAATTAATAGCATTTGACTTTGTTTCTAATCCATCTACACACGGAGCATTTATGCATCCTATGAATGAAGGAGCTGAACCTGTTAGTGGTAGAACGTGTGGAATATATTGTAAAGCAGAATCTATTATTAATGATATAATGAGAGGATAGTTTGTGAAAATTTTAGAATCATATAAAAAAATAGCAAAAAGTATGTTGATAGAACATGCATGGGATAGAAAATTTGGAGAACCACTTCCTACTTTAGATGATGTAATGAGAGAAGCTTCTCAAGATGATGAAGATTATGTTCATATAGGATATGGTAAATATAAAGATAAAGACCATGTAGATGATCCTACGGCTCCAACATTTAAAAAAGATGATTCTGGTGCATTTGTACCCGCTAAAGGTGGAGATAAAGAAAAAGAACCTGGAGATGATAAAGAAAAACCAGAAGAACCAAAGGGTAAAGCATTAGGTAAAGGTGATTTTGAAAGAGATTTTGACGATGATGATTCTGTAACCGGTAAAGACTATGTGAGTAAATTTACGGGAACGGGTGATGATGATGAAGATGAGGCAGTACGTTCTTTTGCTGATGAATATAAAGAAATTGAAGATAATGAAGGTGAAAGCGCCGCTATGGATAGTATTGATGATAATATAGATGATTATATCGTAGATACTTTAAAAATTAAAAGAGATACTCCGGAGTATGAAGAAGAATTTGATAGAATGTCTGATGAAGTATGGAAACAGATAAAAGGTGATAAAAAATCAAATAGAACTGGTCGTGAATTAGAAACTATTACAATTAACGGTAAACAATATAGAGAGATTAGACGTGATTAAACTAAAAGATTTATTGAAAGAAGGGACTGTTTGGGATAGAGAGTTTGGTGAACCGTTACCAACATTAAAAGATATTATGGAAAAACATAATGATTGTGGTTGTGGTGGAACAACTTCATGTAGTTGCGAATCCGTAACAGAAGATGTAAGAGATGTAGTTCAAGCTAAAAAACTTGGACAAAAGTTAGGTAATGCTGAAAGTAGATTACGTAAGGTAATGTATGATTTAGAACAACGATTCCAAGCAGATACAGTTAATTTTAAATTACAAAAACCCCTAAAAGATTCATATAAGAAACACGTGACTGCTTTTATGAGAGATGCTATGTCTCTTATAAAGAGGGCAAAATAAATGATAAGTTTAAAGTCATTACTTAGGAATATGAAAGAGGCTAAAATTACTAAACCTCAAAGAGGTGTTGAAACTCCTTTAGATGCAAAAGTACAAATACATGGTTATGGAGTAATGACAAGAAAACAAGTTCAACAGAATATTAAAAGATTTGTAGGTGAAGTTAATACTCACGTGAAAAAAGGAGAATCAGGTAAAGCACTTGCTCTATTGTATAAACGTGGAGTTTTAAAAGCCTTTTTAGAAACTGATTTAGCTCATTCAGGAGAATAAAATGTCGAAATATAAAAATATGATGTATCGTTGGCGTGAGTGGAGACTCAATGAAGCTGTAAAAGTACAAGGTGGTCCTGATCCACTTACAGTTCAAAATAGTTTACTTGATGCATTTAAAAGTATAATAGCAAAAGGTACATTAAATTGGGGATATACAGAGTCAGATCAATATGGTTGGAATGATTTTAATAATTTTCGTAAAATGACTGATGAATATAATAAAGAGATGATGAAAATCGGCAAGCAAGTTGAAGGCATTTCAAAACAATTAGATAATATGTGGAAAACATATAATAAGATTAATGAAAAGTGGCGTAAAAAAGATGGTCCTAGGACAAACTAATGCCAGCCAAATCTAAAGCACAACAAAGATTTATGGGAATGGTACACGGTTTACAAAAAGGTACTGTTAAACCTTCAAAAGTATCAGATAAAGTTAAAAAAGTAGCTAAAGATATGGAAAAAAAAGATGCTGAAGATTTTGCTTCAACTAAACATAAAGGATTACCTAAGAAAGTGAAAGAAGCACTTTTAAGTGAAAATCCAGCGGTATCAGCCGCAGCTGCTATGGCTGTGATACAAATGCAAAATCCTGATACAGGTAAAAAAATAAAAGCAATAACACCGTTAAAAAATAAAGACCATAAATTACATGGTAAAGCTAAAGGTATATTCAAAAGATTAAAAGATAAGTTTTCAAAGAAAAAACCACGAGGAACAGTACATAATTATTTAAGAGGTGAAGAAGTAGAAGAAGGTTTTGGTGGAGATTTAAAAGGTAGTGATAAAACAAAATTTGAAAAAGCAAGAAAAGAAAACGCAGAGGTATTAGGTTATAAGTTAACAGGTACTAAAGATATAAAAGAATCTATAAAAAAAGCTTTACACGAAGATATGGATGATGCTGAATTAGCAGGAAGAATTAAACATTGGAGTAAACAACATAAAGGTACAGGAATCGGATATGGTCATGTACTTGGAGCGTTAGCTATTCATATGAAAGAAATGGGTTGGGATAAAAGTTTTAAAGAAGTTGTAAGAGCTGCTAAAGAATTAAGTAAGAAGAAAAAAGTTGAATCCGTTTTTGCAGTAAAAGGTAAAGAAGATGAAGAAAAAAGTTGAATCCGTTTTTGCAGTAAAAGGTAAAGAAGATAAAGATGGTTATAGACACGCAGATAACCCTGATTTTAAATATCATATGGAATCTGTAAATGAAGCTACTCCAACGGGTAGAGCAAGTGTTGTTGGATTATCAGGAAATAAAGATTTAGTGATTCCAAAAAATCAAATGTCTAAAGCTAAAGGTCAGTATAAAAAAATGATAAATCACTTAAAAATGGCTGGAATATCTATGACTCAACCTGGTGAAATAGATATGATGGTTAGTCATATGGAATCCGCTTATGATGAGATGTTAGCTTTGTGGAAAAATGTAAAGGAAGTTAAAAAAGAATCCGTAAATGAAAAAGTAATTAAAGTTTCTAAAAAAGATAATATACCTGGAAATCCTATGAAGATGAAAGGTGAAGAAAAAATTAAGAAGTTAGTTTATAGTGGAAGTGTTAATAATAAAGGTAGTTACGAAATTAAAGGTAATAAATTAAATGTAAATAATATCAGGCCAAGAGATAAAGGATTTTTTGTTAGACATTTTACAATGGGAACTGGGTTTAGAAAAGCAAATCTCTATTATGATGGTGTTCATTGGCAAGGAAAGAAGGAATTCTAATGAAAATGACAAAATCTAAATTACGACAATTAAGAGAACAGTATATAAAAGAAGAATTTGCTAATGTTGTTAAACCAACAAGTTCAAATATAACTC
>LUMJ01000584.1_pt1 | contig 14794 bp, 10 predicted proteins | sample 729631 | NCBI WGS metagenome assembly LUMJ01 (sample SAMN03860266, study PRJNA289734) | marine metagenome | biome: seawater column; feature: ocean; material: water; isolation source: Red Sea water column Station 22 - depth 500m | place: Saudi Arabia: Red Sea | collected 2011-10-15 | depth 500 m | reverse complement strand
GATAGTGCAATGACATTCTCATACGGTGGAGACACTGTAACTTTGATAATTGGCTATGCTGACGCAGTTGTAAGCTTTGATGCTGGCGACGCATGGTTACCAGTAGAATCCGCAACCTATAGTATTACTGATGCTGACTTGAACAAGAACCCACTCCTTACTGAAACACTTGATATTGGTGACCCACACGACAGAATTCCAACTGTAATAATTGGTTCTCCAATCCACGTATCTGATTACGTTACAACTGGACAAGGTGGAACTCTAAGATCATCAGCAGTACATGGTGGTGAAACTGGAGCAAACTCAATTGTCACAATCTCACAAACAACATCACTTACCGCAGCAGATGAAACATATCTCAATGTAATAGCACAAAACACTAGTGACACAAGCAAACGACTCAGGATCACTGTCGATGGTCTTCATAACCAAGACGTCACCACCACCAATCCTGATGCCATGTCAAACACACACACATGGCTTAATGTCACAGCTGGATTCCCACCAAGCAAATTAGTTAACTTGGAAGGAACAGTAGCTTTACAGTACGATATTACTTCTATTGCTGACGCATTAGCCTCAACTGATATCGACGTCTATGTTGCACATGGTGCAGTAAAATCCAGCACTGTGGCAATTAACGGAACGATGTCTGATATTGCAGATGGTGCTGATAGTAGTGGTGATGCAGTTATCGGAATTGTATCATCTGGAAACACCAAAGCCGGTGTATTCGATCTAGATGATGGTACAGGAACAGCAGGCACAGATGGTGTAGTCAACGATCTAGCTGATAACAGCCAGGTCGGTGTAAATGGCGAAGTTGACATGTGGGGCAATGCTGCCACAAGCAACGTAGTCACTGTCATATTTGACATTACTCACCCATCAGGAGCCACATTGGCTGCAAACGATACATGTGACATAAAGAGTTGTTACGGTGATTATGCAATTGCACTTGACTTTGTCAACTGGGATCCAGAAAACTCAACTGATACACACAATGGCATTTACAGACTTGAAGCACAAGAAACTGGTGACAACACTAGTGTCTTCACAGGTTCAGTCTCATATGCACTATTGAACAATGCAAACGCAACCAGCAACAACGGTGGTTGTGACTCAGCAGGTGAAGGTCAAGGATCAACAGGCTTCTGTTATGGAGGTCATGATGGTAACGGTAACAATGTTGGAGATGTATCTAATAACGGTGACGACATAACTCTATGGCTTTCTACTGGACTTGACGGCTCAAGTGCACCACGAATCAATATCAACGATTCTGATGTAACACAGGCCGGTTCAGTTATAGGAATCCAGCTAGACACTGTCGATCACACTGGTACTATAGAATTTGACGCAGTCAGCTATGGTTCAGGTGATACCGCAAACATCACAATTGTCGACCCAGATCTTAACCAAGATAGTGAAGTACGTGAAATCTATGTAAACGACTCAAACACATTCCAGATAATGATCGATGATGACGAATCGCAGAACACTGCTGATGTAGTCATAATCGAAACTAGTGATGACAGTGGTACATTCGTAGGAACTTTCGTAATACCAGATAAACTCGGTAAGGACATGGAATTGCAATATTATGATGCAGTAGACGCAACAGGTGGTGATTCAACCACATATGCAGTCGCATCAATTGCAGCAAGTGACGGATCTATCTCACTAGATAGATCATCATATCCAGTACCTTACATGACAAATGAACTGGACGAAGGTGACAACACAACAATGGCAGTTTCTTCAGGTGAAGTAGCGGCAACGCTAACGGTTACGGAACCGGATTCATCTAGTGATACACTGACAACGAATGACACTACAGATTCATTTGAAGCTGGTAACATCAAGGTCAAACTAGGTTCTACTTACATTATCACTGCAGGAGCGCAATTTGCAACTGACAAAGCCGTCGATAACCTACAAGAATTAGGTCCTCTATCTGAAACAGAGCAGGGATCTGGTGTCTATGAGATTGACTTCTCAATAGGCGGAGTAGGATGTGACGACGACGATTCTGGCTCAGGCGAAGTCTGTCATACAGCACAGACAGAAGCTGATCAGAAAGCAGTTCCAGTAAACGCTACAACAGTACTCCAGGTCGAATACATTGATACAGCAGACGCAGCTGGTACAACAACAACCTTCTATGATTCTGCAATCTTTGAACTACATACAGCCACATTAACAGTAGACAGTGATGTTTACGTAATGGGTCAAGATGCAGTTCTTACACTAACAGATCCAGACTTGAACTTAGACTATGACTCATCCGAACAGTACGACTTGAGATTAATCGAATGGGATTCCTCAGCGAACTCATCTGTATTACTCCACAAGTCATACTGTACTGACGGTTGTGTTTTAGACCCAAGTAACTTGACGGAAACAGGTGACAACACTGGTGTATTCCAGACTGTACTCACCATTCCAACCTCAATCACAGAAGAGGCAGGCACTGCAGCAGAACCAGAAATGGGAGAAGCCGTAACGCTAACCTACAGAGATAGAGGCATATCAGGCGAAAAATCATACGGTGACGACGAATTAGATATTGAGGCAACATTCTCGATATCAAAGTTCGGTGCAATTATTGAACTTGACAAAGCAGTCTATGATTGGACTGACACTGTCAACATTATAAATTCGAAGGTGAAATTGCACTAACTGGATTTACGCACACAATGGCATCAAGTCAAACTTACACAGCACCATCATCTGACACATGTAGTGGACCAGATAGTGGTAAGCTAAGGACAGCAGGAAACATGGACGGAATAACTGTATCATATGAATGGTTAGACGGCAGCGTAGCATTAGCTTCAGCGATAGTCCAATGGAACATTGGTGAAGTTGAATTGCTAGACAGCGCAGTCTCACCAAATGGTAACACCGTCATACGAGTAACAGATGTTGATGAAGACACGGATAGTACGATAATAGATACGTTCAAGGTGGATATATTCTCAGATTCAGACTCGGGTGGTATACAAGCTACAGTTTCGGAGACCGGTGAAGATACCGGTGTATTCGAAGCAAGCATATACTTCTCAGATAGTGCAGCAACCTCCGGGTTGACACTAAGAGTATCTGAAGGTGACACAGTCACTGTTGAGTATACAGATGTAACACTACCTGGACCTGATTACACTACATCAGATGACTTGACAATTGCCGCAACTGCTACAGTTGGAACTGTAACCCCACCACTTGAAAGAGCACCTGCTGCTAACGCACGTGTTGTCGATGCATTCGGCAGCTCAGTAGCTGAAGTATCAGTTGATCAACAAGTGCAGATTGCAGCCGACGTGGCAAATTCACAAGGCAAGGAACAAGCATTTGCATACTTAGTACAGGTACAGGATTCGAACGGAGTTACTGTCTCACTAGCATGGATTACAGGTTCACTTAATTCTGGACAATCAATGAGTCCAGCATTATCATGGACACCTACATCTGCCGGTTCATACACTGCAACAGTGTTTGTCTGGGAGAGCGTAGATAATCCAGTAGCCCTGTCGCCAACTGTCTCAGTAGACATAGACGTAGTATAAGACTAGAAACAATCTAATTTCCCCCTTTTTTCTTTTTTTTATCTCCTAAAATCAGGATAACCTATTCAGAAACAATATCTATAGGAATAGATTAGCATAAACAATTGAAACTTGTAATCTTTCTTATTATTGGAGCGTTGATTGTAGTTTCTTCACCTCAAGCATTTGCAGAACTAGATGTGTACACAAATCAGCAGATATACGCTACTCCTCATCCGCTTTTCATATACGGTAACGGAGATCCCAACACGCCTCTAGTCCTTCGTCTATACACACCAGATGGGACTACGGCAGAGTTTAAACAAGTAATTATAGGCTCAGATGGATCGTTCAACATAAAGTTACTGGATTGGCCTGCAACCTCAACTACTTTCCCGTATGGTACCTATACTCTTGAGGCAATACCGCAAGCAGGACCAAGCCAAAAAATTGACATAAAGTTTTCGGCAACGACTTTACTTCAACGCATTCCAATAGAACGAGATCTAAACACACAAGTCTTTGCCCCTGAAATTGCAGCGGCAAACAAACCATTTCGTGTCTTTGTGCAAGTTACAAGCGATGGTCTTATGGTCAGTGGTGAAAGCGTTAAAGTGCTCTCATCATCACACATACATTCTCCTGATGGAAAAGTCAAAAGCCTCGCAACGACATTAGAGATGCTTCATGAGGGGTTGTACTTTGTGGAATATACTCCTAGGACAGAAGGTACCTATATCTTCCATATGGTAGCTTTTTCCCAAGGAACTCAGTCACATGCCTCTGCCGCAACTCTTGTACTGGGACAGGATATAGCGGGACTGGCTCGTCAGGCAGTAACTCTAAATGAAGTAATAGGCACTGCATCTGATGAACTTGGAACACTGCAGACAGACATACATGGGTTTGGCTCTACACTTGAAGATGCCAGTGTTACACTCAGTGACAGCGTGATAAAGATTGATACCAGCGTAACTTCAATGTCGTCAGCAGTAGAAAACATAGAGGAGGCATCATTGCAAGTAAACTCGCTGTTGTTTCCTATAGTTGGTGCTATAGCAGTAATACTTGCTTTACAAATTACTATACTTGCACGAAGAAGATAATTATAATAAACGTTCAGAGAAATTTTAAATCATGACAAGAGTGTTACTTCTCTTAATAGTATTTTTCTCAATAGTTGCTTTGTTTCAGGAAGATTCCTACGGGTTTATTGAGGGGTTTGATCCACTACCTCTTCCAAATTTTGAGATTGAGAAGGCACCAAATGCAATCTCGTTAGATCTTTCGCCTACACAAAGTGCAGCAAAAAGATACTTGGTGTTTGGTTCAGGTCAGATAAACACCGCATATCCTGAAACAAAAAATCTTGTATATGGTGCAAATTCTAACGACGGGTTTTTCTCAGTTGGTATCTTTAACGAAAACGAGGCAGCAAGCTTGAAGTTAAAAGGTTATTCTGTGGTTGCAGATTTTCCCTTAGATTTTTATTCCAAATACATATCTGAAAACGCAATTACTGATATATCTCAACTTGGAAACATTGCTAATTCCGACCAGGTTCATAAACTATACAATGTCACTGGTAAGGGAGTTACTATTGCTGTAATGGATACTGGTGTTGACTTTTCAAACCCAGATATCACTGAATCACTGGCACGAGACGAGAACAATAATCCTATTATGCTTGATGCCGACGGTCAGGGATTAGTGCTTACGAACTCAACGTTCGCAGCAAAAATCAACAAATATGGGAATGTGGCGAATTTCACAAAGGGTGACACACCACCTCCGTCAGATGTACTTTCTACCGCGTACGTTTCAAACGATGGTGTGTTTTTGAACACAACACAAGGAAATGGAACGCTGATTTCTATTTACAACTCGCTGTATCCATATTATGGTAAAAATCCCGTTCTTACTGGTGCAATTATGGGTGACATGAAAGTTGGAAACGACAGTAAAGATTTCATCCCTACCAAAAGCGGAATTTATCATTTGGGCATAATCCTTGCTCCACAAGCTGGAAAGCTACATGGTGTAATTGTTTTGGTAACTGACCCAAATGAGGCTGGAGTTTATGATACTATAATACCCGACATGTCAACTTCTTGGAAGGACTTTACAAGGGAAGTAACTGCAGATGGTTCAGGGAAAGATCCAAACTATGACTTTGACTTTACTGATGAAACACCGATAGTTATTGGCAGTGGAAACGAATTTCTGCTTTATGATTCAGACGGTGATGATAACTACGATTATTCTGTTGGTACCGTTGGTGCAAGAGTTGTTGACGTACATGGAATTTTTTCGGAAAAGGCTGAAATTGATGATCAACTTCAAGCCGTTAATGGAACCTTACTCCCTGCAATGGACAAGGATGGCAGATTTTTTGGCTTGATGACTGATTTTGGTTCACATGGAACAGCAAGCTCAGCAACTATTGTATCTAAGGGAATAATGAAATATGATTTATACAATGACACCAAAAAATACACGATCAAGGGAATCGCCCCAGATGCAAAGATACTTCCCGTAAAGACGTTATGGTTTGGCGATGTGTTTTATGCTTGGATGTGGACCGCAGGATTTGAAAATGATGATAACAAATGGGTTTATACTGAAGAACCAAAGGCTGATATTATTTCTAACAGTTGGGGTGTTTCAAGGTTTCCTAGCCTTGGATATGCGCCTGGTTTGGATATGTTATCACATGTTCTTAATGCATTGGTAACACCGCATTCCATTCATGAAAATTATACTGGTACAACCATAATATCAGCTGCTGGAAACTCTGGGCATGGTTATGGTACTATGGGAATGCCTGGGGTTTCATCATTTGGCATCTCAGTTGGCGCTGTAACAAGTAACGACTTTGTTGGATATGGTCCATTTAAGGGAGAGCCACGATTTGGTAATACTACTGAAAATTCAGACCATATTGTTGATTTTTCAAGCAGAGGTCCAGGAGTAATTGGTGACCCAAAACCTGATTTGATGAGTGTTGGGGCATATAGCTTTGTTCCCACAATAGTAACTACACATCCAGATTCTCCAAGAGAACCATTTGATATTTTTGGCGGAACAAGCATGTCAGCACCAATTGTTGCGGGAAGCGCGGCTCTTCTTGTTGAAAGTTTCAATGAGAATGAGACTAGTTATGATCCATTTACAATTCGAAATATCTTGACATCTACTGCAGATGACCTACAAAACGATCCATTTACACAAGGCGCGGGTCTAGTTAATGTATTAGATGCAGTAAGGATTCTAAATGGACATGGTGGAAAATTCATTGTTCATAACAATGAAACATTTTCAAATATAAAAAAAGTAATTGATGCCTCCTCAACATCAATTGATTCGGACTCGTTTGGGATTGATGAATTTAGTTTTTCCGATAAAACATTCCCCATGACAGGTTGGTACGGTGGCAGATTGCATCCTGGTGAACAAACTAGCGCTACTTTTACTATAGAAAATCCAACTCCAAAAACGCTAAATGTTGTAGTTAAACCCACAACTCTTAAGTTAATCGAGAACCTGCAAGTGAATGGAAATACTGAACCTCACCAACAGGATCCCATATTAAAAGAACCAGAAACATATAGACCAAATTACGTCAAACTTGGTGACGTACTGCTAAGACATGGAATTTCTAATCAAACTAGTTTTATCAATCCAGATTCTTCGCTTATGGTACTGAACCTTCACTTCCCGTTTGATAATTTCATGAATCAAACGGATACCACATATGCTGATGACCTACAAATTTCTTCACTGTATGTTTATGATTGGGATGACCAAGACAATAATGACGAAGTTTCAAGTGATGAAATATCGTTAGTAAGTAGGGGAGGCTCTTGGGGAACAGTTCAAGAGGTTAGGATATCTAATCCAACAGAAAAATTTGAAAACGAACCAGTTGTCGGTATATATCCTGTACCTAACAAATACTCATTTTGGCAAGGAAAAACAAACCAGAATGCAACATCAATGGAATACACTCTTTCTACAGACTACTATCAAGGTACCATGTGGAACGATATTGATCTTGAATATCAAGGAATTAGTGGAAAAGAATTAACGTTAGCAGTTCCACCAAATGATTCAATTGATGTGTCAGTTATACTCTCTGTGCCATTAGATAAACAGACAGGTATTTACCAAGGATTCTTAAATTTTGAAGGAGAATTTCAGAAAATTAGTTCGCCTGTTTCATACGGTGTATTAAAAGTGGTTGACAAACAAACAAAACAATTTGTGATTTCTGGTCTACCACGTGACAATTTGTACGGAAATGGTTACGTAAAGGGGGCTTTTGATATGACGGGCAGGTATATGTCTGGTGACTGGAGGCAGTATTATTTTGATATACAGGATCATACAGTAAATGCGGCTACAATAAACTTTGAATGGGAAAATGATAATACAAATTTTACAGCATTTATGATTGATCCTCAGGGAAAAATTATACAAACAAATTTTCCCTCTGGTGTTTTCGGTGAATTTTTAGGCTGGCCGACTACTGACTGGCTTGGTACATCATCATTCAGTCAAGGCGGTGCATTTTATCCCGTAAAAAACAAAGATAACACATCAACGGTACTATATGCCCCAATAAACCATACTGGAACATACACATTACTTGTCCACTCCACGTTATTTGACGGAAAAGCACCCATAGAACCTGTTTCACTTGCGGCAAAATTCAGTACAATAGTGCCGGACGACAAGTCCCCTGAAATAATATTAGATCTACCTGAACTAGTAAACGGATCATTTGAAATCTTGCCAGAAATTATAGACAAAAATCTTGACATTGTAAAATATTACATTGATGGGCAGGAAGTAGAACCAAATGCATTACAAACTAAACTACTATCAGACGGAAAGCATGATTTACGAATTTATGCGAGCGATATAGTTGAAAATGAAGTTGATAAGGTATTTTCATTTATTATAGATAGTACACCGCCTGAAATATTAGTCAAGTCACCAAAAAATGGTACCACAGTTTCCAGTTCATTACAAATTGATTTCGAAGTAAAAGATCCAAATCTAGCTGACAGTGATGTATCTAACATGACCATTTGGGCTCCTGGTGGAATTACTATTTTCCCGCTTAGTGGCTCGACTTTAAAAGATGTGAAATCATATTCATTCGATACAACTGATATTAGCGATGGAACCTACGAGCTTGATATTACAGCTATAGATATGGCTAAAAATGAACAGACAAAGACGATCTCGTTTACAGTAGATCATGCATTTGTTCAGCCACTTCCTGTTATTCCAGAAGAGAAGCCAGTTTCACAAATTATAATATTTAGTGTAGTTGGCGTTATTATTGCAGCGGCAATTGTGATCATGTTTATTATAAAGAAAAACAGAAAAACTTCTACCACGATAGAATCCTGAAAGAAGATTTATAACCAATTTGACGATATCGTCAGCTTGAATGTCTGAGCAGGAGAAAGGACCTGGCGGCATGTCCAGGAGAGATTTTCTAAAGCTCTTAGGTGCTGCAGGTACATCTGTAGCATTTGCACCGTTTGTGCCTTGGGGCAAGTTCATGCCAAATCCATCATCTACAACTCTTGAAAAAGTACCTGTTATACTACCTGATGGCACCCAAGCAAATCTTAACACTTATCCAGTAAATCATGCTGAAGTTATCACTTATCCAGAAACTACTGATGATGTTCTAAACGAGGAAGCATTTAGAAAATGGCAGTTTATCAGACTTCCCGAAAAATTCGGTGGGGCAAGAAAAGATGTATCTGCGTTTAGGGCATATAGCATGGTATGCCTTCATCTGTGGTGTTTGTGGAAGTACTGGCCAGATGAAGGAAGAATGAGAGGAGAGTGTCCATGTCATGGAAGTATGTATGATGTTAGGACAGGCACTTCATTTCTAGGACCTGCATCACTACAAGCAGCTCCTTCAAACACACTTCCAAAACTTGATTTCGAGGCTGATTCTGATGGGTTTATGTTTATTTCTCCACCAAAGTGGGGTGTTAATCAAAATGGAGTTGTAGGATATGGCCGCTTCGCTTGATAGACGTAACGGTTTTCTCGAATTCATTTACTGGATTTGGAATGAGTTAGATCGAACTATATTTACCGCAATAAAGTTTTCATTTCCAGCACGATTTGTAAGCCCCTTTGGGTTTTTGGGTATGCTTACATTCATCATGTTCATCACTCTAGGTGTAACTGGTGCGCTACTAATGTTCTATTACGAACCAATCATGACAAGGTCATGGGATAGTGTTGAGTTCATTAACAACGATGTACCATTTGGATTTCATATTAGAAACCTCCACTATCATGGCTCCAATGCAATGGTAATGCTAGCTATTCTTCATATGTATTATCAATACTTTAGTGGACGATACAAAATAAGAAATGAAATTTTGTGGGTAACTGGTGTCATATTGGGTACTGTAACAATTCTTGAAGCATTTACTGGATATGATATAATCTTTAGTGAGAGAGCGGAGCTTGCAATTAGTATTGCTGCATCACTTACTAATTCGATTCCTATAGCTGGACCAATGATTCGTGAACTAGCGTTTGGTGCTGGCTTCCATGACTTTGTGCTTCGGTTCTATGCGCAACATGTGTTCATTTTACCTTTAGTCATGCTTGGATTAATGGCAGTTCATTTCCCGAGATTCTTAGTATTTGATGTACCAATGGTTATGGCAATATGTGGTGCAATGTGTTTAGCAGGTGGTGTATTCCCGGTAGACTTGGGCTTTAAGTTCGAACCAACTGTGCCTCCTGGTATCACTGTTCCAGAATGGTATCTTACGGGGTTGTACGCATTTTTGCGTACACAGTATGACAAGTTCCTTACAGGGGTGTTATGGCCTGCACTGTTCATAGGCGTGTTACTACTTACGCCATTTCTTGATAGGTACAAAAAGTTCTCTTGGAAAGACCGCCCATGGATGACTGCTCTAGGTATTACAGGAATTGCTCAGATATTAGTAACCACATACTGGGGATTTTACATTCCACCAGACACAACTATCCCACTTGTTGAAAGGCTAGTAATTGATCCGATTTACCTGTATACAGTTATGATTCTGCTTGTACCACTCAGCTTTGGATTTACACTAATGATGATTCATTTGGCAAAGGAAGCTGAAAGAAAAGCCAAACTTGCAAAAGCAAATGGACCAAAGAAGGTTTCAGAAATCAAACTTTCAATAAAATGGACAAACTGGATGCTTGTTGGTTTGCTCGCATTTCAAGTATTCCTCAACATAGCTGCCTACAATGCATTCCTATCTGGCATGAACAACGTTAATCTTTGGCTCACAGGCGTAATTCTGATCACATTTGCTGGGTTTTTCCATCTTTACCGATATGCTATGTCTCAGTCAAAAAATATACCAAAACCACCAAAAATCCCAGATACCAAGTTATTAGAAAGCGTGCAAAAACCGTTACCCCCAACAGATGAAATTAAACCATCTGAGAAAAAATCATTACAAGGACAAGTTAGCGAACATGTAACGCCTGAAATCAAAACAAATACTGCAGAATTAGATCTAGATAAAGATCCAAATCCTGGAATGTCTGATCTAAAGAAACCATAGAGCAAAAATATTGTTCTCTTAAAAAAGCTTTATAAGACTTTCACAAACCTGCAAAACATTGAGCACAGTTTCAGGTCAACAATATGGGATTGGTCTGATTACACTTTTAGTTGCATCAGGGATTGGAATTGGTTACTATCAAATGTATTGGCTGCCAGAACAGCTGGCAACACCAGATGTTGACGAACATGTTTTACATCCTGTCAAGTCTACTCACATTGAGATGATACTAGGATCTGCTAATGCTGATCAACAAGATAATTTTGTGCCAAAGCTGGTAAACTTACAATTAAGCATAGACAATCATGTAATATGGGATAATGTAGATGATACTGCACATACAGTTACACCTGACCATCGTTATACTGATGGTTATAGTGGGGAGTTTGGTTCTACCGGTGTCATTAAACCGGGAGATACATATGAATTCTTATTCACTGAGGCACCACCAAACACACCAGTTACTATTGAATACCATTGTGAACCACATCCTTGGATGACAGGAAAGGTTGTAGTATCAAAAGCAAGATTTTAGGCTGAAAACTCTGCAAACAATTGATCACTTTCTACTTCTTTGTGTTGTTCTATGATTGATGCACGAAACTTTACGTCATGAGTTTGTTCAGGTTGAAATTCAATCACCGCAGTGAACACTACTTTGTTATCTGGCATGTGATCTCTGCTGACGAAAAGCCGTGACACGTTATCAGAAATCTGTTTGTTATTGTAGGACTTGTAAACAATAAGTTTGTTTGAACCTATGATCTGAGTGTTAATTACCACTCCATCATATTTACCGGGATAGCTTACAGTGACATAACCTTTTATTTCAGAATTAGGCTTTATGCTCTTATCATCAAGTTCCAAAGGGCTTCGATCCCTTGACCATTGGATTAGAAGTCCAACACTCTATCCAAGCTGAGCTATGAGCCCAAGAAACAAAAAATTTTTACTTTATTAAGAGTTTTACAACCATTTTTTTTCATTCAGATCCCTTTCCATCTTAAAGAGAAACTGCTGAGAATAGCCAGCAAAGTTTCCAAAATGATCTAGAATCAGCTGGTGAATTTTTTCATATCCATTTTTTGAAATAGTTTTTTTATTCATACAAAATTTGTTTGGATAATATTTTTCCAGAATTCTTGTTATCCATGTATCTAAGGGAAACGCCTCAAGTTTTTCAAGAGAAAATAACATGACACAATCTGCTACTTTACCCCCAATTCCCGGCAGTTTTAAAAGAGATTCTCTAGATGTTTGGTAATCTGACCTTTTTAGTTCATCAAAATCAATTTCTCCGGAAGCAATTGCGCGAGATGTGTCTAAAACATATTTTGATCTATATCCTAGTCCACATGATTGCAGATCATGCAAAGTAGCATTTGCAAGACTATTTGGTCTTGGAAATACAGAAAACTCTCTTTTCTTAAACTGAACCCTAGTTCCAAATTTTCTACATAATTTTTGGAGACCCGTTTTGATATTTGGTATGTTTGAATTTGCTGAAACGATAAATGAAATACAACACTGAAAAGGCTCTTGTCTAGTTAGACGAAGTCCAGGATAGTGTTTAATAGCTTTTTTTACAGTTTTATCATGTGATATGCTTTTTAGAATTTTTTTTAAATTATCATTATCCCTGAAAAAATCTTTTATTTCTTTTGAAAATGTTATAATTTCAAACGGTTCTTGTTTTACACATATTACATCATGTCCATCTATTCCAAACCACGTATTTTTGTAATTTTCCCATAAGAAAACCTGACCACTATTGATAGTTTCATAGACGTTCACACTAGTATGAAAATCAGTCATATCATACAGATATCTGTTCACCAAGTTTGGGAGCATATGCATCAAAACCAAACTTCTCCTGAATCTCTTCTGCAAATTTTGTGCAAGATTCATTGTCTCCATGGACAGTCAGAACTTTTGGGTTACCTTTGATATTTTTTATCATATCAAAAAGTGAATCCCTATCCGCATGACCAGAAAATTCAAATTGTTTTACAGTTGCTTTTACCTTGATGTCTTTACCTCTGGTTGAAACACTACCTGTTTCTAGCAATCTTCTTCCCGGCGTTCCCTCTCCTTGATATGAAACCATAGCAATTCCATTCTTATCATCAAGTGCTAGATTTTGCAGATAATATACTGCATTTCCACCAACTAACATACCAGCAGGAGAAATAATAGCGCATGGTTCTGAAATTGCCCTTTTTCTATCTCTATCATTTCTTATCAAAAAGGCATCATTAATCGCATCAGAAAATATGTTAATGTTTTTCAAGAATTCAGGATAACGGAACATGATATCATTTACTTTTAATGCCATACCATCCATAATTACTGGGTGTTGGAAATTAGCATTTTTTAGAACACATGCAATCTCTTGTGATCTTTCAACAGAAAATGATGGAATAAACAGTATTCCCTTTCTATCCATAACTTCATTTGCAAATTCGATCAGCCCCTTCTCTGATTCCTCCCGTGGCATTTGATTTGTTTGAGAATAGGTGCTTTCGGTAATCAAAATGTCAATATTTCCAATTTCTAGATCTGCTTTTGGTAACATTCTTGAACCCTTAGGATTAATATCTCCAGTGTAAAACAATCGTTTGCCTTCTGCTTCAAGCAGAACAGTACTGCCCCCTAGAACATGACCAGAAGATCGCAATTCAAATTTAGTATTGTCTACGTTTACTGGTTCTCTAAACCCAATCTCTTTGGAATTTTTGAGCATGCTATTAACATGACGATAATCAAACGAATGCTTGTTTTTTTCAATCTTCAACATATCTTCAATGAGCAATGTACTTAGATCAAGAGTCGGAGACGTACAGTAAACATTGGTATTTCCCCCATTAAACAAAGAAGGAATACATCCAGAGTGATCCAAGTGAGCATGAGTTATGATGGCAGCATCTACGTCCTTTGATTTAACATGCAAAGGGTATGACGGAGGATCCATACGTTTTTTAGCAAACATAACTCCATAATCCAAAAGTATGTTAGTACCGTCACAATTCACAAGAAAACCAGATCTGCCAACTTCACCGGCTGCGCCTAAAATCTTAACATTCACGCACAAAATCCAATGCATCAACCTTAAAACCTTGTCACTCAACGTGTTATGAAATTGCGATCAGGAAAATCTGCACAAGCTTTAATTAGTGTAACCTAAGATCTGATCAAATATGGGAAGAACTTATGAACAGTGGATAAAAGAACAAGACCCAGCCCTTGTAGCTAAAACACGTGCAGGCGATGAATCTAATAAACCACTTCTGAACCAAATTAACTGGATTTGGGTTGCAAATCTAGTAGGCAAAAAACCGGAACTAAATCCCACTTCAGCAGAATTACTTGATTGGGTTACTTCTGGTCAAATCGAAGCAATGCGAAAGTAATACGTGAAAAACACGTTTTCTTTTTTGTTTTTACCTAGTGGTAGCTTTAGCGATCAATTTTCTATAACCATGTTATGATTTTTAATGATGGTTTAAATAGCCTGTGAGAAGAATTCAGGCTAGTGAAATAAATGCCAATAGCAATACTTCCAGACGTAGATGAACAGAGATGTATTGGATGTGCACTATGTGTAGAAATCTGTACAACTCTTGGCCC